>Ga0207159_1066_pt1 | contig 25689 bp, 23 predicted proteins | sample Alteio_BWMinHeat_23_FD_153511 | JGI IMG/M metagenome (GOLD analysis project Ga0207159, IMG submission 153511) | Enriched cells from forest soil in Barre Woods Harvard Forest LTER site, Petersham, Massachusetts, United States -... | ecosystem: Environmental > Terrestrial > Soil > Temperate forest >... | reverse complement strand
CCCGCCATAATAAAGCTGCCACCCGGTGTTTCGCCGTCAAACGGGAGTATAAGCTGGTAGCACGCTGTAACTGAAACCCGGTAAGAGAATTTGTACGCAGCAGTTACATTATTGGTTACAATACTGTGCATGTATAACGCCGGCGATAATTTGCTGGTTGCTTCATCTGTAAAAAATACCGTTGCAGTTAACCCGGCCTGCAGCGTAAGTTTTCCCTTGTCCTTAATATTATAGGTAACACCGCTGCTGTACATCCATGGCCTTGTATTTAACCCGTTTGAAAAACACGTTTCAAAAGAAAGCCTTCTTTTTTTTATGGCTACCGACGCATTTAGCAGGGGGCTGTTAAACGAAAATACAGGCACTGGGGCAAAGCCATTGGTGGCTAACGAAACGGTGCCTGTAACGGTTGCCGGTTTACTTGTATCGGTGGCAGCCCAGCTATGACCGGCCAAAATATTAGTGGCGTTAAGTATGCAAAAAAGGAAAAATATTGCTTTCATGCCCTAAAGACAGGCTGGCAACTCAAATCCGTACAAAGAGCAAAATTTTTTTTCTCGGCCAGGGTCCCATCGCCTTTTATTAAATAATCCTTAGTGCGTTGTGGAGTCCTGGGCGGCCGGTGTTGAATGCTTAAGATTGCCCGCCATAAATGGCGACATGGAGGGGTGGGTTATGTTATGGGCTCTGCCCCAATTACATGCTGTTGTTTCTTGAATTAGGACTGGAAATTGGCTCTTACTAATGATTTGCAGGGCCCTCCGAATTGTACAAATAGGGTGGTTTTGCGGTGGTGGTGCGGATGCGTTTCATTACGATGCTTCATCAATCCTCTTTTCCCGTTGTTCGTCTGTTTTAGCCGGTTTTTTACTTGCTGCCGGGCTGGTACCAAAGTGGTAAGCAAAGGTCAGGCTTACCCTTGATGTTTGAGTGCGGCGCACAAAATCGAGCAGGTTGGTTTGGCTTACACGCAAAAAAGCCCATTTGCGGCTGTTGAAGATATCGCGGCTGCTGAGGGTTAGGGTTGCTTTCTTATTAGGAAAATCGTATTTGGCGGCGGCATCAAGGCCAAAAGCGGGGCGGTTCCTGTCCTGTATCACCACATCGGCGGCGCGGTAATCGGCCCTTATTTGTATGGAGAGGTTTTTAACCAGGTTAATGTTGTTGGTTATATTGGCGTTCCAGCTAAGGCCGCTGCTCTGGGTAATGCCATATTGGGGGGCGGCCGCATTGGTGCGCATGAAGATGTTGGCATTGGCCGTAAAGTCCCAAACTTTCAGTAAGGCCGTATTCGCAATCAGTTCAAGCCCGCTGGTTACAGAACGGGGCAGGTTTTCCGGTATGGTAAACACCACCCCGTTAACAGGCGGGGTTTGTATGTGTTTTATTACATTGGTGCGTCCAATAAAATAAGCGTTGGCCGCGAGCGATGTTTTTGGCCAGCTTTTACGGTAACCCAGTTCAGCCGAATGTATAATTTCCGGCAGCAGCGCCTGGTTACCTGTTATGTAGTTAACGGGGTCGCTAACATCTAAGTAGGGGTTAAGTTCGTACGGCGTGGAGCGCGTTACCCGCCTGGCAAAACTTAGTTGCAGCTGCTGGTTGCCTTGCAGTTTTTGCGTTAAAAAAATGCTGGGGTATATGCCGGTATTGGCCACTTTTATGGGGGTAAGCACCAAAGCGTTGCCGGTATCGTAGTTTATCAAATTACCCTTAAGCAGGGCATCCTCGCCGCGTAACCCAAGCTGGTACGTAAAATCCTTATACTGGCCCTGGTAGCTTACATACAGCGCATGCACCACGTTTGTGCTGCTAAAGGCATTAAACAGAGCGTTATAGGGTGTATAACCGCCATTATCTGACTCGTAGCCCTGCTGGGTAATATCGCCATAGGCTGCCTGTGTGCGGTAGCCTGCTTCAACCTTGCCGGTTTTGCCAACCGGCAAGGTGTAATCTGCCTGAATATTGTAATTGTTATCATGCCCCTGGTCGTTGGTTTGCAGGGCCGACAGACTTGTATCCACAAGCTGCCCGTTTATGTTAAACATATCCTGGCTGTAGTGCTGGTAACCGTTATTTATGCCGTGGGCGTAACCGACGTTGAATGTTAACTCTTCACCCGGCTTTGTAAAATGCTGGCTGTAATCAAGGTTAAGGTTATAGCTGGTGCCGTTGGCATAAATGCCGTTATTACAGTTGCAAAACTGTACGGTTTTAAGGTTTGTGCCCAGTTGGTTTATGGTTAAATACTCATGCCTTTGCTTGTGGGTTGTGTTAACGCTGGCCGAAAAACCCAGTATGCTTTTGTTGCTGAAAGTGTAATCAATGCCCGCCTTTGCATTGTTAAGCAGTTTAACGGTAATGGATGGGAAAACCTCATCGGAAAATGCAGCGGGGTTACCAGTATTAAGGTATGTAATGTACTGTATGCCCGTGCTGTAAGCATCTGTACGGCTGAAACTGTAATTGCCATACAAGTTAATTTTATTGGTTTGGTAACTAAGGCTGGTGCTTGCATTGTAATTGTTGCGGGTACCGGCGGTAACGGCGGCGCTGCCGTTAAACCCGCGTTTAGTGTTTTGCTTAAGCACGATGTTTACAATGCTTTGGCCGCTTGCATCGTATTTGGCAGAGGGGTTGGTGATGATTTCCACCCGGTCAATTTGGCTGGCGGGTATTGACTGCAGCACCTGCGCCACGGTGCCCCCTGCAATAAGCGATGGTTTGCCATCCACCAGCACCTGCACGCCGGTGGAACCGCGCAGGCTTATGTTGCCATCCGCTTCAATTTGCAGGGTGGGCACGTTTTGCAAAAGGTCGGCCGCTGTGCCGCCATCGCTCACCAGGCTCTGGTTTACCTGGAAAACCTTTTTACCCGCCACATTTTGCAGCAGGCCCTTGTTGCTGGTAACTGTAACCTGGCTTAGCACATTGCTTTTAGAGGGATACATGTTAAGAGTGCCAAGGCTTACCGTGTCGTTTGCAGCAGCAACGCTTAAGCTGTCAATTACCAGTGTTTCGTAACCAACAAAGCTTATTTGCAGTGTAAATGTACCACCGGGCAGATTGTTTAGCGAAAAGCTGCCGCCCGGTAGTGTTTGGGTTTCCCTTATAGTGCCGGAGGTTCCTTTGCCAGTGACCTCCACTGAGGCATACGCGATAGGTGAATGGGTAATGGCATCCTTCACCACGCCCGTTACAAAACCTTTGTTTTGGGCATGTACAGTAAAGCCCATGACAAAAAAAAGCGAAACAAGTGTGAGCGATGATTTTAATAATTGCATAAACAGTGTTTTTATGTTTGAAGATGAGAGATGAGCGGAGGGCGATAACCCGCGGCAGATTTAGGCAACTCATAACTGCCTGCTCTCAATATTGCTCCCCAATCTTCTCCACTATATGTTTCTGTCTTCCCTGTGCGGCTGCGTGGCAAATAATACTTATAGTCAACGCTGCCTGAATTTGTGCACAAATCAATCAGCAACACTCTCCGAAGGAATCCCCTGGACAATACTTAAGGCGAAAACTCCGCGTGTATTTACCTTGAGTATTGATTATTGAATGTTGAGTATTGGGTGTTTGTATATGCATTTTTTACACGCCACGAAGTATGGCAATGCGTTGCCACATGCCGCCATACCCGCAACAATAAATACTCTACTTAACAGCAACCGGAACAGAAAGCATCTCCCAGTTTAATGCAAAGCCTTTGGGTGTTATCGTATATTCCAGCATCTCCTTGTTTGCAGAAACAGCCACCGGCTTTACATCAACCCTCAGCTGGTCTTGTGATGCATCGTATTTAAAAGCGCCCCACTGGTCGGGCTGTTTGTTAAAAACGGCTGTCCATTTCCCATGCTCCTTGGGCACAATAAAAAAACCATACTTGCCGGCCGGTAACAATTTGCCCTGCACCTTAATGGGCGCGCTGGTTTCAAAAGTGGTGGCTTCGTTGGCCCCTGCGCGCCATACACTGTCGTAAGGCACCAGGCCGCCCCATATTTTACGCCCTTTTACGCTGGGGCTGCTGTAGTTAATGGTAATGGCAGCATCGCCGATGTTACCTGTTACAGTTGCAGGCGGGCTAACCCTTGGTTTTTTGGGGGTTTGGGCAAAAACGCCTGCGGTAATTACCAGGGCTGCAGCAAGCAGCACAAGGGGTTTAAATCTTTTCATTATCGTATGGTTTTAATTTGAAGGTCAAAACTGCTCCTTATGCGCCGCTCTGAAAAAACCATTCAACCCGGGGTAGTGTATTTTTAATAGACAGGGCTGTTTACCCCACAGCGCCTGTTTTTGCCCTTTGTTTAGCGTATGCAGGCGTTTGTTTAGTAAACCGCCCGGTTTATTGAATACCATGCGCGGTAATTAAAAAGCTTGTTACTTTTGGCAATGCCGAAAGTTAAAATACAGCGGGGCCGTGTGCAGTTGCAGGTGCTGGTATGGGTATTGGTTTTGTTGCTCATGTTTTTTTCCATGCTGCCTATGGATGGATGGCTGCAGTCGGCCACATACACGCTGGTAAACATGTTTTTTTACGCGGTTATCATTTATGGCAACATCCTGTTTTTGTACCCGGTATTTTACGGCAAAGGCAGGCGTGCCTGGTATGCGGTGCTGGTGGCGCTTTTTTTAATAATAACCGGTTTGCTGCGCGGTTATACAGTAATATCGCTGTACAACTGGCTTGGTATTTATAAGGGGGCAAGCGCAATATCTGTATGGTTGTTCAGCTACATACCCGGCGGTGTGCTGATGTTTGTGCTAAGCTTCATCTTTCGCATAGCCATTGAATACTTCAGCCTAAAGCAGCACGCCGAAGAAATACAACTGCAAAAAAGCCAGGCGGAATTAAACCTGCTTAAATCGCAGGTGCAGCCGCACTTTCTGTTTAACACGCTCAACAATATTTATTATGAAGCCTTCCTGGAAGCGCCGCGCACCGCGGGGCTGATTGAACGCCTTTCAGTGATCATGCGCTATTTTGTTGATGAAAGCCCGAAAGATGAAGTGCCCATAGCAACTGAAGTAGGATTTATTGAAAACTATATTGAACTGGAAAAAATACGCATACGCCATGGTGTGGAAGTTATATTTGATAAAACTTATAACCAGGACCTGCGCATACCGCCTATGCTGCTGATGACCTTTGTGGAAAATATTTTTAAACATGGCATTGATAAAACAAGCACGGAAAACCGTGTTTATATATCGCTGGTACAACAGGATGGCTCCCTTGTTTTTACAACCGGCAATAACAATTACCATGCGGCTGCGGGCACGCGGTCAAACGGCTTTGGCATTGCCAATTTAACTAAAAGGCTCACAATGTTGTACCAGCATAATTTTGAGCTGTATGTTGACAACGGGGATCTATTGTTCACGGCCCGTTTAAAGATACCCGTAGCATGAATTTAACCTGTATAATAGTGGATGACGAGCCCAACGCGGTTAACCTGCTGGAAGTATTGATAAAGCAAACAACACAGTGGGGCTTATCAGCAAAGTGTTATAATGCACTGGAGGCCCTGGCGTTCTTAAAAACCAATAAGGTTGATCTTATTTTTTTGGATATCAATATGCCGCACCTTTCGGGTATGGAACTGGCTGCCCTGTTGCCGTCCCAAACAAAAATTGTTTTTACAACCGCGTATTCTGAGTATGCTGCAGAGAGCTATTCGTTTCAAACGGTTGATTACCTGCTGAAGCCGGTTACGTTAAAACGTTTTTTGGCGAGTGTGCAAAAAATTGAATTGTGGTTTAGCAGGCAGGTTGCTGTAACGGCCGCACCTGCTGCACCCGGCGGCGGAGAATATTTTTTTGTAAAATCGGGCAAGGTGGTGCGTAAGATATTGCTGGAAGACATCCTGTATTTTGAAGGCGAAAAGGAATATGTACGGCTGGTTACCGGGCACGAACAAATACTTATTTACCGACGCCTGAAAGACATTGAAGACCAGCTTATGCCCCCGTTTATACGGGTGCACAACTCGTACATCATCAACAGCAAACTGCTGGTTAAAATTGAAGACAACCACATTTTCATCGCCGACCGGCGCATAGCCATTGGTGAAAAATTCAAAGACGGCTTTATGACATTGATCAATAAGCGGAAGTTTTAAGGGGCGGGGCATTTAACTTTACAGGTTAACAAGGTCATTGCTAACTTGGCATTATTGACGGGTGTACCCTTATCAACATTAACATTACTGCTATGAGACTAAATTTAAACAGTTTATGTTTGCTAATTTTCCTTATACCATTTATTAGTTGTTGCAATAGATTTGGTTATAACTCAGTCATACATGAAGGTATTGGAGTTGATAACTATTCAATTCAAAACCTAAAAACAGTAAGTATAAAAAACAAATTGGGTCAAAATTATGTATTAATAAATCATCTGGATTATTCAGGCGAGTTGTTATATAAAAAATACGGAGTATCTTTTTATTATTTGGTATCAAAACCAACTGAAATATTTTCAATAGCGCTAAACAGCAATTATAAAGGAAAAACAAGCAAGGGATTTGTAATTCAAAAAATGACTGTTAATGACTTGGTTCGAATTTATGGAAAACCACGTTGGAATAGACTGAAAGATGCAATATATGCCCATTATGACAGTTTAGGTGTCTATTTTCAAATTAACCCTATTGAAGCAGAACCGGCCGAATTTAATTCCTATTATACCAATGATTCTGCGATTTTAAAAAAAATGGATTCTTATTATAGAAGAGTTTATAAAAATGAAAAGATTTCAGAAATATCTGTTGGCTTACCGAAAAGCGATTTTTAACATGTACAACAGCCGACCGGCATTTTCACAGCCCGGCACCGTTCCTGCTTTCCGCGGTACCCGCCGGAGGCGGGGGTTTACAGGAACATCCGTAGCCACAGGCTACGGATAGCGTGTGCATTTGCCGCGCATCGCTTCTTTCTCTCTCAGAGCCCACACCAACACTGCAAACTTTGCAATGAGACCCTGGAGAAGATCGCAAATCGTGCTTGCTCTGTGAAGAATAAAATAACCTTATCCGGCAAATTTATATCATCCTTTGCGGTCCGGGTTTTTAAACTCCACTTTGCGGTAAGCCCATCCGAAGATCAGCGGGAACACCCACAGCGAAAATATCATTGCGCATAGAATGCCGCCAATCACCACCCTTGCCAGGGGCCTGGAGCTTTCAGAACCGATACCATGGGAGATTGCTGCAGGAAACAGGCCGATAGCAGCCATCAGGGCAGTCATCATTACAGGCCTTATCCTTGAATTAACACCCAGCTTAATAGCTGTGTAGAGCGAACTGCTTTGCCCTTTAACCTTCTCCAGGTTTTGTTTAAACACTGTAATAAGGAGCACCCCATCCTGTATACAAATACCAAACAGTGCAATAAAACCGATACCTGCCGATATACTGAAGTTGGTACCCGTTATATGCAGCGCAAATAAACCACCGACAATTGCAAACGGTACGTTAAGGAACACCAGGGCGGCGTCTTTAAAATTGCCGAACATAGTGAACAGCAAAAGGAATATCAGGAATAAGCTGACAGGTACTACTTGTGTGAGGCGTTTTTCGGCCCTTTGCTGATTTTCAAAGTCGCCCTGCCAGGCCATTGTGTACCCTCTTTTCAAAGTAACCTGCGCATTTACTTTTTGCTGCGCTTCTGCAATGGTACTGCCCATATCCCTGCCCCGCACGGAGAATTTAAGGGCAGCATATCTTTCGTTATCATCCCTGAAAATAAGGCAGGGACCGGTTTTTTCCGTTATACTGGCAATTTCTTTAATGGGCACCTTTGAGCCGCTTTGCGTCGGCACCAATAAATTTCCAATATCTGCCGCGGTTCTTCTATATTCTTCCGTAAGCCTTACCCTTATGTCAAATGTTCTGATACCTTCATATAAGGTGGATGCAGCAAGGCCGCCGATCGCCATTGCTACAACGGCATTAGCATCGGCGGTAGCAACACCGTACAATGCCATTTTTTGTTGGTCAAGGTTAACATCCAGTTCCGGCTGGCCAATATTATGTATCACGCCAAGATCTTCTATACCCCTTACGTCTTTTAATATTTTGTATACGGCACTCACTTTATCTTCCATATAGTTTAGGGAATCGCCATATACTTTTACGCAAATGGAGCCTTTTACACCAGATACGGCTTCTTCTACGTTATCCATAATAGGCTGGGAAAAGTTAAGGTTTGCGCCGGGTATTACGGAAAGTTTTGCATTCATCTGGTCAATCAGTTCATCCTTTGTGATCCTGGGTTTCCAATCATCCTCGGGGTAAAGCATTACAGAAAATTCGTTGTTATAAAATCCGGCAACGTCTGTACCATCATCAGGCCTGCCTGTTTGTGATACTGCATATTTTACCTGCGGGAAAGTCATTAATATGCCCCTGACCCGTCTTGATACTTCTACTGATTTTTCAAGTGAGATACTGTAGGGTGTTTGTACACGCAACCAGATGGAGCCCTCATCCAATTCAGGCAAAAACTCTGAGCCCAGAAATTTAAATGAATACAGGCCGGTTATCATTACTATTAATGCACTTATAACCACAATCTCTTTTTGCCGGTATGCCCAGGAGAACCCGTTAAGCATAAACCCGGTCAGGTGGTGTACAAAGGGGTTGTGCTTTTCATGTACATTCTTTCTCAACAGCATGCTTATAAGCACCGGTACCAGCGTTAGAGTGGTGATAAGTGCGCCTAACAGCGCAAAACCCAACGTAAAGGCAAGAGGCGAAAACATTTTGCCTTCCACTTTCTGAAAGGCAAATATGGGCAGCAGGCCCGTAATGATGATGACCTTGGCAAAAAAAATGGCTTTCCCCAATTGTGCCCCATTTTTCTTAATCAATCCCAGTTTAATCACCTTATTAAATCTTTCCATGCCCATATCACGGGCCTGGTGATCAAGTATCACAAACATGCCTTCCACCATTACTACCGCACCATCTATGATGATACCGAAATCAACAGCACCCAATGACAGCAGGTTGGCAGACATGCCCATTAAACTAAGGCAAATAAAGGCGAATAACAGCGCCATAGGAATGATGATGGATACAATAAGCGTGGTGCGCCAGTTAAACATAAACAGGGATACCAGTATAGTAACAAGCAATATTCCTTCAATAAGGTTATGCAAAACGGTATGTGTAGCGTAGCTTATTAAATCTGAACGGTCATAATAAGGCACTATTTTCGTGTCGGCGGGAAGAATAAAATTGTTGAGCTCGTCCACTTTAGCTTCTATGGCCTTCACTACTTCCGACGGGTTTTCCCCTTTCCGCATCACTATGATCGCCTCCACTGCATCCTGTTCATCAGTAACAACCCTCCTGCCTGCTGAATCAATGAGGCCGTCAGACCTTGCCACCCAACCAAGACGGGGCACATTGGAAATTTCAACATCTGCAACATCTTTTACAAGAACCGGAACGCCATTGTTATTTTCAATGATGATATTCTTTATCTCATTAATGTCATTTAACAGGCCTATACCTCTCACTACAAAAGCCTGGTCGTTTTTAATGATCATGTCGCCGCCAATATTGATGTTTGTTTTTTGTACGGCGGTAAAAACATCCAAAGGCGTTATACCAAGTGAAGCAAGCTTTCCCGGATCAACCTTTATTTCATAGGTTTTCGTTTTACCCCCAAAGCTGTTTATATCCCCTACGCCGGGCACCGATCTAAATTGCCGGTCTATTACCCAGTCCTGTATTGTTTTTAATTCCCTTACATCTCTAAAGCTGCTCCTTATAGTGTACCGGTAAATTTCACCGGTAGGGCCTGTAGGCGGCTGTACGGCGGGACTTACACTGGAGGGCAATGCTGCATTATTTAACAGGTTCATCACCTGCTGCCTTGCCTCGGGATCTTTTACACCGTCATCAAAGATCAGTTTCACGTAACTCAGCCCGAAAATGGTAGTTGAACGAAGGCTTGTTTTTCGCTGTACAGGGTTCATGGCAATTTCTATGGGAATGGTCACAAACTTTTCTACTTCTTCAGCGCTCCGGCCGGGCCATTGGGTAATGATGTCTATTTCTGTGTTCGTCACATCCGGGAACGCCTCAATAGGCATGGCCCTGAAGGTGAGAATGCCCACAATTATGAGTATGAGCGAAGCAAACAGGATGAAATATTTATTCTTCAGCGAAAAAGCAATTACACTTCTAAGTACCTTGATCATTTTATTAATTTGAGCAATTATTAACAGTTTAATGTACCGTAAATGATCGCCGCCTGTACCTGCCTGGTAACTGCGTTGCCAATACCTGTATCATATCAATATGAACTACCTGCGGTGATCAAAAAATTAGTCTCCCTGGGGGGCTTTTTGCCGGGCGGGCAAATGTATAAGGGGTGTATTAGAAAGAAATTAAGGACGGATTAGAACAGAGTTAACAGGAGATTAGAGTTTTTTAATGCGTAATACTCCGGTAGTTTTTTCAAATAAAAACACTAAATCCATAGCGTGGATTCACCCCTTTGCCGGGGGCTTTTTTTATACCGCAGATTGGTTTAACGGGAAAAAAGAATGAGAAACTCTGTACCATAATTCAGTTCAGAGTTAACGAGGACCTTTGCATTGTGGAGCTTGATTATCTTGTCTGTTAGCGACAGGCCGATTCCCAGGCCCGGATAGCCTGACGCATTTGCACCTCTGAAAAATGGCTTAAATATATTTTGAACATCTTCCTTACTTATACCGATGCCTTTGTCTTTAATGCTTATAACAGGAGCATCATCAAGAACCGACAGCCTGCACGTAATAACCTGGTTGGCGGAAAATTTTATGGCGTTTTTAAGGATATTGCTAAGTGCAATAAACAAAAGGTAATTGTTGCCCGTAATCGTAAATTTCCTTACATCTTCCGGTAAATTATAAATAAGCTCTATGTCAATGCCGGGTATTTTACCGGCCCACTCATCTTTTAACTGCCACAGGATTTCATCCAGCCGTACAACCTGGAATTCTGCAATGCCAATATTTGTCTGGGCCAGGTCGAAAAGGTTATTGATAATCTCATTCAGTTTTTCAACTTCCCTTAATACCTCTTCCAGCGTAATTTTGTATTCGTCCTTTTCCCTTTCTGCCGAAATGATCACTTCAATATGGCCCACAATGGAGGTTATCGGTGTTCTTAATTCATGCGAAGCGTGAGTGACAAAATATCTTTGCGCTTCAAAGGACTGTTCAAGGTGTTCCAGCAGGTTGTTAAAAGTAGCTATCAGTTCGGTTATCTCATCTTTGCCTTTTTTTGTTTCCAGGCGCTTATTCAGGCTTGTTGAGCGGATAAATTTTACACCATTGATCACCTTTTTTATGGGCGTTAACGTAATACGGGCAAAAATCTGCCCTGAAAAAAACAGGATAAAAACAGAAACAATAAACGCAGTAAGCATCCCGAGGAAAAGCTGCCTTAACAGGTGAAAGCCATAGGTGTCAACGGCAGATGCGAATACTATAAAATTGCCTGAATTATCCATATAATAAATGCCCACGGATTCCCTGTTTCCTTCTGAAAAAGAAACCATTCTTTCCTTTTTTACCCGGTCAATCACAGCCCGCGGCCATTGATATGAAGTATTATTAATAAATACCGGCTGGTCATTCTCGTTGTAAATTTTTATTATTTCGTCCGGTAAAGACTGCGGGAATTTCCTTTGCACGTCCTTGAATTTTTCTTTGCTGAGGTTGTCTTCTGCAAGAAACAGTTCGGCACTGGTGGTTGCCCTGTCAAGAAGGCGCTCATGAAAGTCGCTTTCTCTGTGTCCGACCGATAAAAAATAAACTCCTGCCAAAATGGAAAGCAACAGGGTGCCGGATACCGTGGTAAAATAGAGGGACAGCTTGTCTTTTATCTTCATAGCTGTTAAATTTTATGGTGCTTTAAGCACATATCCCATCCCTATTATTGTATGTATTAACTGCGGGCTGAAGTCTTTGTCAATTTTTGAGCGGAGGTAATTTATGTAAACATCTATCAGGTTGGTCCCCCTGTCGTAATTGATACCCCAAAGTGTTTGTGCAATAAAAGTTCTTGAAAGCACCCGGTTCTTATTAACGATCAGCAATTCCAGTAATGCAAACTCTTTGGCAGTTAAAGTTATGTCTGTCCCCGCCCGCCGCACGGTTTTCTGGTAACCGTCCACTACCAAATTTTCAATTTTGTACACAGCACCGGGTGTTATCAGGTTCCGCCGCCGCCCAAGAGCTTTTATCCTTGCCAGCAGTTCGTCAAAATGAAATGGTTTGATCAGGTAATCATCTGCTCCTGCCTCAAGACCCGTTACTTTATCCTGTATTGAGCCTAAAGCAGTAAGCATGAGGATGGGAAGGTCGGGACGGTATTTCCTTATACGGCGGCACAATTCTATCCCGTTTATTCCGGGAAGTATCACATCAAGGATAATCAAATCGTATTCATTCTCTAAAGACAACTTTTCCCCGTCCAGCCCGTTGTATGCTACTTCCACATTATACTGCTGTTCATTAAGCCCTTTTTTAATAAAATTGGCAACCTTCTGTTCATCCTCGACGAGCAAAATATTCATTTCGGCCTTGAAATTTAGCGGTAAAAGTAAATTCAAAATTCCTCCGCATTTTGAGATTAAGAGATTCTAATCACCTGCTAACGCCGCTTTAATCCGGGCTTAATATCATTTTAACACATTTAGCATAGTTTCGCTGCGATGTTTTGTCAATCATTGGCAATTTATGAGATGTTTTGCCATTTATGCTTACAGGCTTTTTGAGGGCTATTGAGTAAAAAAGTTTTTAACACTTATTTGCATACGTGCAACATATCAATAATCTCGAACGACCGCCCTTTTTTATTCCAGTACACATAATCAAAAGGCGATTTAAACCTTTGCTTCAGCTTTTCTAAAAAGCAGGCATTTGTCTTAAACTGCTCAAAAAGATTTTCCTTATTCAGAAGAAATACGGCAGTGTTTACGCTTTTACTAAAATAATAGGTAGTTATTACCTGGCTTTTAAAACCCTTCGCCTGCACTGAATAAATAATCATTTCACCCGCTTGTTCTATCTTAAAAAAACGCGCATTGAAATTCCTGTAGATGGCGCAATCTTTTTCCTGGTATCCCCATACCTGTTTGGTTGCCAAAACAACTCTCCTGTTGTCATAGGTTTCAACAATTATATCAGTTGTTTTATATGAAAACCCGATGGATTTTATCCTTTCTGCATTTTCAGGTTTTATCTTTATTTCTCCCGGGTTTCTTAATAAGCGGAACATACAGCTATTTTGTGCTTCCGCTAATGACAATAGCGGAAGCATGACCAGGCATAACAGGATTTTGCACATATCAATATGATTTTATTTTTGAAGCGGTACCAGGTGTAGATCCTTTCCTCCTTGCATTACATTGTAAAATTAGGACTGATCTGCCTTTGTATTTTATTTTTCCATCTCACAGAATTCCGTTCCCACAGTTTTTCCTTTGGCACTATGCCTTTACCCGCACACTGGCATGTTTAGTATTGCAAACCTTGTACTGGAGTTCTGGTGGAGAAGACAGGCAAATCGTGCTTAGGGTGAATAAAAGAATTCATCAAGGGGGTAGCCTCTCTTAGGAATCCCGTTTCAAAAGCTTCAATTATTCTTCTGTGGTGCAGACACAGGAAAAAACATTCAGGCATGGACGTGCGAATGAACGGCAGGTTCTCATTTACAATTACCCGTAGTTCTTAATTCCTGATTTGAACAGCATAACTAAATATGTACCGTGTCCGGTGATTTGAAAGCATAATATATCGAAATAAAACCCAAAAAAGCGAGAATCAATGGTCCGGCGATCTTCGATATATCCCCCTCATAAATGCCGATAAAAGCATCCAAAAACTGAATTAGCGCTGCCAAAATTGCTACTGTATAAAGAGGTTCTCTCTTTTTCCCAAATAAAGTAAATATGCAAACCGCTGCAATTGCAATTGACCGGGCAGCAGCATAAGATGCAATAACGACTAACGTATAATTTTGCCCTAACGCCGGAGGAACTAATAATTCGGGACGAACAATGCCGATTACGGAGAACCCGGCGCTAACCAGTACGCTTATAAATGTTACTGTTTTTAAAACAATGCGACTTTTCATGACAAAAAATTTGATTTTAATTGACAGCAAAAGTCCCAAATAGATTTCGGCCGGAACGATAACAATTGTAAAGAAATTAGCCTTTGCAGCGATTGCGAATGCGGCTTAACGAAACCGATGTGATGCCCAAATAGGACGCAATCTGGTGTTGGGGGATCCTTTTTACAATTTCCGGGTTATTTTCCAGCAACTCTTTATACCGTTCAGCCGGTTTATTTTTTAATAAAGACAGCAACCGATTTGAATGAACACACATTTTTTTGATTGCTTTTTCAAAAAACCATTGTTTGGTACTACTGTCTTCCAGGCTCAAAAAGAAATTCACCCGCGATAACGTATAAACTTCACATTGTTCAACCGTTTCAATGTTGAACGAACTGGGATTGCCGTATAACAGGCTTTCCAGGGAGGTGATCTCGTCATTTTCAAAAAAAAACTGCAAAGTGATATCCCTGCCGTCCTGGTTGAACCAGGTACGAATACACCCCGTGTTTATAAAATAAATGGTATCACAAACCCGGTTTTCCTGAAGTAATAATGTTCTTGGTTTAAATATTTCTTTTTCAAAAAATAAAGGATCGATATAATTATTCATCTGAACAAAAATAACAAGACGCAAGCATAATCCACATCCCATTATGGCGCCGATCACACATTTCCTTCTCCGCAGAATAAAGCCCATTATTACACCCTTGCCCACAGAGTTTCTCTTTTAGCTTTGTGTTGTTGGCTGGATAACTCCTGTGACATGATTGGCACTGCAATCCTTTGCAATGAGGCTGGTGGAGAGGGTTAAAAATTGAGCCTGCTCTGTGAAGAAGGTAATGTCCAGCCCCATTTGGTGCGATACTTATATTGTGCGTAGCATTATCCAAAAATTTCCTGAAAGATGTTTTTGTTTAATCCTTCGAGTCCTGGGTAAATCGTTTCGGAAGTAATGCCAATCTGTGATAGTTCTTTTCGTAGAGCTTCTTTACTATTTCCATCAATTATTATTCTGTGAATAATTTTTCTGTCGCAACATGGGCATAGTATTTCTTTCTCATTTTTTATAAAGCCATCTATTTGTTTTCCAAAAAGCGTAAAACAAGACCTCTGTGCAATTATTCTTGTGTCGCTATATGCTGGCAGCAATGCAATTGGTGAATTTGGAATATCAAATTTTTCGGCTACGATATTTGAAATCCACTCATTCGTAATGTCCTCGCCGGGATATAATACTGAACCATGAATACTTGTGTCACTACCCAAGTCTTGATATGCGTAGTTTTTTAATACAGTGGGGGCTTAAAATATAGACAATCGGATTTTCACTGGATTCTCTATCAGAGTCTAATGCCATAAATAAAGCTACACCTGCATTGCTCGTCCAATCTAAAAGTCTTGTTGGTCCACCATAGTGTTGGATTAGAAAATACCAAGACCATAAGTCATTTTCATCTATCGATGTCACAAGAGACTTGGCTCTTCTTCTAAATTCAAAAAAATATTTTCTTTCTTTTGATAAGATTGTATTAATGTCTTTAGATTCTACGTTTCTGTATATTTTAGGAATTAATAGTTTATACTCTTTTGATTGCCCTCTAAACCAAGATGAGTCAATAGCAGTTAATCTAATACACTTAAAATATTCATCGAGATGTTTTACGGGCTGCGGACTTACACAGCCCTTCGGATGATGCTCATACAAAATTTCAACTCTCTTTGAATATGACTTGGTATTAACGTATTTCTTCTCAATTATCTCTCGTTCGGGTTCTTCAATCTCAAGTAACCAATCTTCCATTTTGAAGTGTTTTAAATATTACACACAACGGATAGGTAATTGCGATGCCAAGATCTTCTACTTTCCGTCACGCTGTAGCGAAGCTGATTTTTGTTTTATTGTTGAAGATAACACTTGTCGCTTAATTATTAATGTTAAGCCTAAATTGTAGCTGATTAAAGTTTTGTTGCTGATTGCTCTTTCGTACGACCCTGCAATTGCAAATACGACTATTGTGCTGAACTTTTTAACTTGTAGTCAACATGAATTGTCTTACCCCTTCAAGCATTAGTCGAATTTCTTCAACTGAATAATTATTGTAATGTCCATGAGCCGCAGAATTGCGTAAATCTAACCAGGCGGTAATCTGTTTTTGATATGCTACACTGTAAGCCCCGGCTTTTGCTAAATCGGAATTCATAGCTTCAGCCCTTTTTGCAACTAATTTCCCCTTATTATTTGTAATCTCTATAGCTATTGAATTTGACTTGCATAGTTCTCTTAGCTGAGCTTCCAACGTCGAACCAATAAGCACAGCGGAGGGATCTTTAAAACCTTCAATAATCAAATAAGTAGCCATTTCCAAATAGTCAGAAAAAATCTCTGATTGAACTATGTCATGTAAACTCTTCAAGTAATCATTTTCAAGGTCATTTTTAAGTGCCCTTACCGACCCGATAACTAGGCGTAATTTTGTCCCATAGTGCTCTCGTGACGCTATTGAATTAATTACGTCTTTGTAATATTCCGAGTTAAGTCCTACAATTCGAGCAATTGTTGCTTTTGCTCTTGAAATTAAAGTTGTAAGGTCTTCAACTTTGTCGTGTAGAACATCTGATAAATCTTCGTATTTGGCTTGCAATTGCAATGCGTTAAAGTCATTGAGAATAGAATTGAGTTGCTTTAAAAAATACTCGTTAGTCATCTTGGATATTTAGGTTCTATTGTATAGCACACAACGCATAAATCTGCGCTATTATCTGCCATTGCAAACACGCAAATTACAGTGTCAGTGTTTTTAATTATCAATAAATCATGCTTATCCCGTTACCATTTAAAACTTACACAAACCGTAACACGGCGCCGCTCACCCACATAAAAAAGGGGTAGGAACGTAAACAACTATAAGATATATAATCTGATTGAAATTTGCAAGTATTTGGAAATCTATTTTTTCCTTCTCTGCAGAGTAAAGCTCATTATTATACCCTTCGCCACAAAGTTTATCCATTAGCTTTGTGTTGTTGGCCTAATAACTCTGTGGCATATTGAGCCTTGCGACCCATTGAACACCTTTGCCAAGCAGCATAATTTTTGACGTGCAGAAAATCACGGAAAGATTGTTTTGCACAGTCTTATTTAAGGCAAAAAAGGTGGGACAGATTTTAAAGTGCTATATATTTTCTCGCCAAAAGGTTGTAAATTGAATGCTATGATCCAAAATTATACATATCAGTACAAACACGCCGGTAAAAATCAATGGTTCTTTCTTTTTTGCCTTTTATTGTTGACAGTCGTAGCAAAAAACGGTGCATCACAAACAAATAGCAGATGGGTCGTTAAGTACAACGGTCTTTATAAAACAAATACGGAGATCTTTAATAACGATACATTTAGCCACTATTTAAGATTTTATCCGGGTGGCAAAGTAATTTCAACTACCACATCAGGCACTCCTAATGAAATAAAGACATGGTTTAACTTCCATATGCAAAATCCAGATACTGGCGCTGTTGCGATCAAGGGCAGAAAAATTAAATTTAGTACCTCAAGTTCTTATGGCACTGTAAAATATTGGGGCAAAATAATTGACGAAAGTACTTTACGCCTAAAGAGTAAAAGCCTTATTAATGGCCATAGAGCCACAGAAAAATATTATTTTACACTAATACCGGATTTATAATATTGAACAATGCTGTCAGAAATTCTACAGACTTTGCCCTGCACAAGGCAGCCGTGAAAACATTGCGTGGAAGGAAAGCTAAGGATATATATTCTCACGTCGTTTAAGGTTGCCCGGCGTTTGCGTCACAACATCTCAGTGTTTTGCGTTGGGTAACTGTGTACTACCTGTACCCAACGCACAACACCTAAAGCTATTCTTTGTTGCCTTTGTTGTTATTGCGCAACGGCCCGTTCCATCTTGGGAACTTCGGGGAGGCCTTTGCCGTCGTTTAATAATTTAAACAGGCTTTGTTTTATAAAAAAGTCCCATCCCTTTACGCAGGTCCCGTAGCATTCTGCTTCAGGTACCAGGCCAATGTGTGTAAAGTCAACCTGTGTTGAATTACCCTTGGCTGATATCTCAAAGCTTATTTTCGTGCCGTTCCACTCTTGCTTGTCTGCAAGCCAGTGCAGGTAGCAGTCTGTAACAAGCCATACGGTTTTTTGGCCGGTAACAGCTTCAACAATTTTGAAGGTTACAAAAGTTTCACTAAAACGTACGGTGAAAACGTCGCTGAGCTTTTCGGAGCTGCCTTCAATATTTGTTGTCCACCATCCTGCAACATTGTTAATACCTTCGGCAGCCTTGCCGGCTGTTATGTTTGCAGTAATACTGCAATGATAATTTTGCTGGTTCATTTTGTTTGATTTTAGTTTGATGATTAAATTTATTTTTTTACAGTTTCAAGAATATCTGCTAAAACATCAATGCCTGTGAAGAGAGGTTTATCTTCAACTATCATGTACTGCCCGCCCTGGATCTGTTGTGCACTGAATTTATTTTTATCAAGCCTTTGCACAGAATTTGATGACACTACATGCTCGCCGCTTAGTTCTTTCACATCTATTAAAATATACTCCTCCGGAAAGTCTGGCAGTGGGTCGTCCTTGAAAAACAACGTCCCCTTATAGGTCCTGTCGCCATTAGAAATTGTACAACGGATGCCGGTTCCAGGCAGGCCTTTGCCTTCAGTGATCAGTTTGAACAGACTTTCTTTTATATAAAAGCTCCATCCGCCCACGCAGTCGTTGTAACATTCTTTTCCGGGTACTAAGCCAACATGCATAAAATTTATTTGTGCCGCGTTATTTCCGGCGTAGATCTCCCAATGTATTTCTGTTCCGTTCCAGTCTGTTACATTCTTAAATATCGGCAGGTAACAATCAACAACCTGCCAAACCATTTCTTTGTTGGGCACAACCCTTGTTATCTTAAAGGTGCCGGAAGTTTCCCCAAAGCGTACCGTAAAAATGCTGCCGGAGCTTTTCGTATCGCCTTCAACATTTTTTGCCCACCATTCTGACACCCTGGTGATGGCTTCAAATGCTTCAGCAGCAGTGATGTTTGCAGTAATGCTGCAGGTGAAATTTTGCTGATCCATTTTGCTGAGTTTTTGTTTTTATTATTTTGTTTGCCACGCCTTGTAATTAATTACGGGATGCACCTTCACGCTGCAGGTAAGCATCAAGCCAGCCGAGCACATGTTCCCAAATTTCTGCATTACCATAAGCGGCCTGGCTCCGTCCTATAAAGCCTTCATCCCTCACGGTAACGAGCGTACCGCATGGGGCAGGTTCAAACCGGTAAGTGATTGTCGTCTCACGGTCCCCAAGAAAGGGATGTGAATCAAACCGTCTCGTCATAACGATCTTGTTCGGGAAGTTAACCTCGCAGAATTCTCCCCAGGCGTTAACCAGGTTGCCGTTGCTTAACTCAACGGCCACACTCCAGCGCCCGCAGGTGCGTACATCGGCCTTCCAGTCCTTTTGGTAGTAGTGGCCGGGATACCGCCACCATTGTTCTACTTCATTGGTGGTCAGGGCATGGAACACCTGCTCCGGGGACCCGGCAATATCCGCCACCGCGATGATGATCCCGTTTGCTCCGTCGGCTACCGCGCGCGGAAGCTTCTTTGCGGCCGTTGGCGCCCTGAAATCTGTTTCTTTTTTTATACCGGTTGTGTGTTTGCTCTCGTCAGTCATTGTAATAAAATTTTAATTATTAGTAATTTGTTTATATCAGCAATAAATGTGACTACGTTTGTAATTTTTATTTTATTGATCTTACTTTTTTAATTTATTGTTCAGAATGGTTTCCAATTTTTTCAGCTTGGTTAACCAGAATTTATCAAAGTGGTCTATCCATTGCTGCAGTTCATTAAACCCATCCTGCTTAAGCGTGCAATACCTTTCCCTGCCAATATCCTGTATGGAAATAAACCCGGCGGTGTATAATATTTTTATATGTTTTGAAACGGCAGGGCGGCTCATATCAAAGTTTTCTGCCAGGCTGTTTATGGTCAAACTGTCCTTTGCGAGCAACGTTAACATCTGCCTTCTGCTTGGGTCGGCAATTACCTGGAATGCATCAAGAGTTGGCGTCGCCATGCTTTGTAGTATTTATAAGGTTAGAAATTTTTTGTATGTTCTTAAGCCAGCCTTCATCCATAATGGTGTATATACTAAAGTTTTCAATTTCCCTGAAACCACTATGGTTTAAAGCGAGTTCAGTTCCGTTATCTTTTTCATGAAGCGTCCATACAACAACTGAATCAAGGGTTATTTGTTTATCGCCCGGACCGCCCTTCCATGAATAAGAAAGCCTGGTAAAAGGGGTAACCTCCAGCACCTTGCAATAAACAATACCGTCGAAATCGAAAGCCGGCATTGGCCTTGTTCTAAACTCAAAATCGTAACCAACCATTGGCAAAAAATTGTTAGGCATTAACCATGTTTCAATTAATTCTGCCTTTGTTAAATATTCCCAAACCACTTCAGGTGAATGGGCGAAAAAAAATGTGTGTTGAATGCTCTTTGTCATAATATGTAACTTTAAAGTTACACAAATGTATAGGTAACTTTTAAGTTACGCAAATTTTTTTGAAGTTTTTTTAGAATTTATTTTGCAATGGCGGCTAATATGAGCTAAGGCCGGTGTTTGGTAGGCATAAAAGTTTGCCAACTGTAGTTGCTAATGTGTATTCTCCTATGGGTCTTGACGGGGAATTATAGGTGCGCCCATATTAGTGCTTCAGCTTCACGGCAATAAGCAGCAGCGACAGGTCCCAGAAGAAATGGCAGAAAATTAAAACTTTAATATTCCTGTATTTGTGGTAATAGCCTGCGAATACCAACCCGATAAAAAATGGACCGGCTATTTGCGCAAAGTTACCATACCCAAAATGCATGGCGCCAAAAAGAGCGGAAGAAATGAATATGGAAAGCCACGGCTTTTTTAAAAGCAGTTGAAGCCTTGGCATAAGATACCCCCTGAAAAGCAATTCTTCAACAACACCGGCAGTTATACAGGTTACTACAAGCAACAGTGTGTCTGCCTTAAAAATTTTGACCATTTTAAGATATTTACTGGTGTCGCCTTCCCATTTCAGCAACTTAACAATAATGCCAAGAAAAAATGAGCCAAAAAAAAGTATGCCGATGATTGCGAAGAATGAAAGGATATAAAACGAAAAAGGATATTTTTCTTCTTTCCATAATAAATAAGGCCGCTTTTCAACCTTAACAGCATAAAAGAACATTATGCAAAGGCAAAGCCATAACAACAGCCTTGACAAATAATAGATAGTATCTTTTGGAAAATGGTAATTTCTGAAAGGGTATAAAAAGAACAGCCAGCCGGTTAACAAAGCAATTAAAAGAAATACGCCCGCTAATATAGTCTTGCGGGACGGGTTTGGTTGGGTTCCGGTCATGTTTTTATATAACTGTTTTTATGAAGATAGGATATTTTGCTCTCTCCTGGCTCTGAAGGCCTGAGAGTCACAAAGAGCCTGGAAAACATTGTGGCTCTTTATTTTGTAGTGGCAGGTGCGTCTGCAGTTTCTTTATTTTCAGTAAGACTTTTATAAAAATCTGATTGCTTAAACAGCTTCATGAATTTTTCTTTTGTGACATGTTCACCATTTTCAAGATTAGGCGAAGGCAGGTCTATTTGCTTACCGAAAAGCAGCATGGTTGCCTGGCCTGAATAATATTGCATGGTATCCGTCCTTTTTTTCTTCCCTTTTCCGTACGTTGTTTGATAACTATATGAGGGGAAAGTATCGAGCGAACAAGTCATAGAATTTTCTGCATCTTCCAGGTTTTGCCTTATCTGCTGCTTATTAAACATTTTATGTATGGCCTTTACGATCATATCATCCTGCCTGCTTAAACAACCTGGCAGCAACCGGTCAATGAGGTCTTTATTTCTGTTAAGTCCCTGGTAGCAATCGGCATACAGAGATGTATACTCATCCTGCTGCATATAAAATCCGGTGCCACAGGTATATTCAACCTTGTACTTATTTACAGCATCATCCAAAAATCGCAATGCTTTGTCAAATTCTTTTCGCTCAATATATATTTTGCACAAATAAATGGCGGCATAATTTTTATAATTTGAAGTATAACTCCCGTACTCATAAATATGCTTAGCCTTATCGCCCGGCACATCTGAGGAATGATAATATGTTCCTGTGTAAAAGTCATCAACGGAATTTATGATGGTAAGAAACATTTTTTCCGCATCCTGTGTCTTTTCAAGCTCCCAAAGCGCACATGCCAGGCTAAAATATTTTATATGATTTTTTTCTGAAGGCAGCACGTTTACCAGGTACCGATATGAATTATACAGGTTGTAGTCTTTCTTTTGTGGTGAATGATAGATGTAATTGAAAAATGGTTGGGCCGTAAAAGAACTGGTAAAACTCAAATTTAGGATCGAATCCGGCGGGTACTCAAATTTTTTATCCTGGCAATACACATTCGTGCATCCCATAATAAGGCAAACAGCTAACAGGTATTTGATCTTGACGTTAAGGGTTGTATCGGTCATGATGTTGGTATTAGATACAAGCAATCTACTCAATTTGTGAATGCATGCGGAAAGCCATATTCAAACATATTGTTACTTGACAGGCATTGTTCTGATCTCTCATTACTACCGGTACGCATCAGGGCATTATCAACAAGATATCATTTTTCAAAATGCCGTTTCATCGCTTCGGGGTAATCAGCCAATGCAATTTCAGGTTCGGCAATTTCGGGGTGCCATAGCTTCTCCCATTCAAAACTATAATAACCGGTGTAGCCATCATTGTATAACAGGTCAATGGCTTCAAATATAGGTACATCGCCCTGGCCAAGCAGCCTGTATTCAAGCTTGTCCCCTGCCAGCAGCTTCGCATCTTTTATATGGGCATGGCGGATGTACTTCTTTAGTTTAGCATACACTATTTGGGGAGGCTCTTTGGTTATCGTCCACATGTTGGCCACATCCCAAACAAGGCCTGTATGCGGCTGTGATGCATGCTGCATGATCGTTTCCAGGTCCTCGCTGTGTACAAGGTCGCCATGGGTTTCCATCAGTACAGTTACATTGGTGTTCTTTGCATATCCTCCAAGTTCTGCCAGCCCTTGGGTGATCAGGTCAATGGTTGCACGCCTGTCCTGTTCCTTTGGCAAATTATTCGGGAACACACGTATATAAGGGCAGCCTGTTTGTTGTGCGAGGTCAATAAAACGTTTGGCCTCATCCAGGTTCTTTTTTCTTTCAGTTGTATCTGCTATGTGCAGGTTGCAGGAGGAGCCGAGATCCACAAGCTGCAGGCCCTTTTGTTTTAGTAACGCAAGTGTTGAACTGATATGTTGTGCATCGCTGAATTCTTTACACTTATCCAGCTCTAACTCTTTTTGGATGCCGCGCAACTCTATGCCCTGGTAGCCATGCGCCGCCGCGAAATTAACCATCTCGTCAAAGCTCCAGTTGGGGCAACCGAGGGAAGAAAAACTTAGCCGTGGCAAGGCCCTTTTATTGGTAAAAGCGGAGCCGGCAATAACTGCCGCGCCTAATACAGATGAAGACTGAAGGAATTTCCTGCGCGTAAATTGGCCCATGGTAAGACAAGCGTTTAAGGCTGTAATTTACAGGTTATTTTCAATTTCAATATTAGTGTGGATATTGTATTGTTCAAGACGCAGCTAACATCCTGAACTGCTGCATGCCTCAACGGGTTGTTAAAAAATCCAGCCGCAAAATGGGCCTGGTCTTTTCGCAATAACGGATATTTTATGCATAGGCGGGCACATAAATGCACGTGACCTTAATGTAATAAGCCACATGCCGTAAACTCCCCGGGATAATATCACCGCAACGCCTGTCATAAAAACGGCTGTCGCGGTAACAGGTAACATATTATCTTCTTGCCGGTGGATTTTTGGCAATAACAATGGTCAATATTATGCCCACTAAAATTGGGGCTAAAATTAAGTAAACAGTCTCCATGATAAAGGTATTATAGGTTTTACAATTAAGTTACACACTAAATATTTCCTCTATTTGGCTTTCTATGGTAAAGGATCTTATGGCTATGAGCAGGCATTAAATGGGGGCCTGTAGATACCAAGCAAGTTACGCAAATATTTTAAAGAAAACAAATTTTTTAAAGGCCGGGCGCCTTTGTATATATGGTTTGTTATCCGGGACGCTTTAGCCATTGTTTTTGGTCCTTAATTTTCCGCCACAGTTCGTGTTTTATCAACGGTGGCGCACGTTCGGGGCTGACTAAAAAGGTTTTTAAAGGCGCTGAGAAAGAATCACGTAAACGAAAATCGTCTCCATCACCTACCCGAATAAATTCGTTATGGTGAGACCTTTTTGGTCAGCCCCGGCGGGTGAAAACCAACAATGTAAAAAGGCATCTTTACGGGATGCCTTTTTAGATATTCTTACGCTTTCCGCCATCGTTGGTGTTTTTCACCAACGATGATATATGTTTGTTGCAGGTGAAAACACCTGCAATGGCGGGTGAAAACCAGCAATGTAAAAAGGCATCTTTACAGGATGCCTTTTTGTATTATTCCGCCATCGTTGGTGTTTTTCACCAACGATGATATATGTTTGTTACAGGTGAAAACACCTGCAATGGCGGAAAAGGCATCTTTACAGGATGCCTTTTCATATTATTTTTACGCTTACCGGGCTATATTAAACTAATAGGCCCTTGCAAACAAAACCCTTTGTGTGCTTGGGTTACCGGTAAGTATGCAGGCGCCTGGCTCCTGCTCATTGTTTAAAGGGATGCACCTGATGGTGGCCTTTGAAAGTTCTTTTATCTTTTCTTCTGTTTCACCCGTTCCATCCCAGTGTGCGGAAACAAAACCGCCTTTCTTATCAAGCAGGTCCATAAAATCATTCCAGTTATCCGCTTTGGTAATATGTTCTTCGCGGTAAGTATTCGCCTTGCTATAAATACTCTGCTGAATGTCATTCAGCAATTCAATGATCTTTTCACTAAGCCCGTCCAGGCTGTAACTCGCTTTAACTTTTGTATCCCTTCTTGCCACTTCAGCAACATTGTTCTCCAGGTCCCTCGCGCCTATCGCAATGCGCACAGGCACTCCTTTCATTTCATACTCCGCAAACTTCCAGCCCGGCCTGTTGTTATCGTTGTCATCATACTTCACTTTTATGCCCGCGGCTTTAAGGGATTTAACAATGCCCTTTACTTTTTCATCTATCAGCGCCTTTTGTTCTTCACCCTTATAAATGGGAACGATCACCACCTGTATGGGAGCTATTTTTGGTGGCAGTATCAATCCGTCATCATCGCTGTGCGCCATTACAAGCGCACCTATCAGGCGCGTGCTAACACCCCAGCTTGTGGCCCAAACGTAATCCAGCTTATTTTGTTTGTCGCTGAACTTTACATCAAAGGCCTTGGCAAAATTTTGCCCCAAAAAATGGGATGTACCCGCCTGTAAAGCCTTACCATCCTGCATCAATGCTTCAATGCAATAGGTATCTTCAGCGCCTGCAAAACGTTCATTAGGGCT
>Ga0207159_1065_pt1 | contig 25868 bp, 15 predicted proteins | sample Alteio_BWMinHeat_23_FD_153511 | JGI IMG/M metagenome (GOLD analysis project Ga0207159, IMG submission 153511) | Enriched cells from forest soil in Barre Woods Harvard Forest LTER site, Petersham, Massachusetts, United States -... | ecosystem: Environmental > Terrestrial > Soil > Temperate forest >... | reverse complement strand
TGGGCGGGTTGAATGCAATTACCTTCGCCACAAAATCTAACAGCGGCACTGTGTTTACGCAGTTGAAGCCCTGGGGTGAAAGAACAAGCGAAGAACTGCAGATGCAGGGCGTTATGGCCGAACTGATTAAGCGCCTTTCTGTTTTGAAAGAGGCGAATATAGTGGTCATTCCTCCGCCCGCAATACCCGGCCTTGGACAAACAGGCGGTTTTACTTTTGAACTTGAACAAAGACAAACCAACGATGACATCAAAGCCTTTGAGCGGGTGGTAAACACTTTTGTTGCCGCCGTAAATAAGCGCCCTGAAATAAGCAGGGCATTCACCTTCTTCTCTGCACATACGCCCGGCTACCAGGTAACGGTTGACAGGGATAAATGCAAAAAGCTTGGATTAAACCTGGCCGATGTTTATAACACCATGCAAACTTATCTCGGCAGCAGTTACGTGAACGACTTTACCATATACGGCAGAAACTTTCACGTAGTAGCACAGGCAGATACCATTTACCGGGAAGATATAAAGGACATGGGCAACTATTACGTCAGGAATGCCAATAACCAAATGATCCCTTTAAGCGATGTAATAAGTTACACCGTTACCGAAAGTGCACCCCTTATTTCCCATTACGACATATTCCGCACCGCTGAAATAAACGGTAACTCAAAACCCGGTTTCAGCAGCGGCCAGGCCATACAGGCTTTAAAGGAAGTTGCCGCACAGGTATTGCCCGAGGGTTATGGCTACGAATTCTCCGGGTTAAGCCTGCAGGAAATAAACTCAGGTTCAAGCACGGTGTATATCTTCTCGCTGTCCATCCTGTTTGTGTTCCTTTTCCTGGCGGCTTTATATGAAAGCTGGTCGGTGCCGTTTTCCGTGCTGCTTGCTGTGCCCATAGGCATGTTCGGCGCTATAACTGCGTTAACTTTTCTGCCATCTATTGCCAACAATATATACGCCCAGATAGGCCTTATAACACTCATCGGCTTATCGGCAAAGAACGCTATATTGATCGTTGAGTTTGCCAAAGAGCGTGTTGACCGCGGCATACCTGTAATATCAGCCACACTGGAAGCGGTTAAGCTTCGTCTGCGCCCCATACTTATGACATCACTCGCATTTATCCTCGGTGTACTGCCATTGGTATTTGCGCAGGGCGCAGGCGGCATAGCCCGTAAAACCATCGGCTGGACGGTTATGGGCGGTATGCTTGCCGCAACATCGCTGGCCATATTTATAGTGCCCGTACTGTTCGTGGTTATTACCAGGTTATCCTACAGCAAGAAGAAGCTGGAAGAACTGCGCCTGCACGCCCTTGAGAACAACCAGGAAGATAACCCGCAAACTGATGTATAAAGGCCAATTTGCAATCCTGCCGGGTTAGTGACCACCTGGCAGGATTACGGACCAGGTTGAAACATCATTCACACCATTAATAATGCATACCCAAACAGCACAGGATATTATCCGTTATTACTCAATGCTTCCCCACCCCGAGGGCGGTTATTATAAAGAAACCTACCGCTCCAATGAACTTATACAGCATCATGCCCTGCCCCAAAGATTTGCAGGCAGCCGCAGCTTTTCAACTGCTATTTACTTTTTGCTGGACCGCGGCAATTTTTCTGCTTTTCACCGCATTAAAAGCGATGAATGCTGGCATTTTTATGCAGGCGGCCCACTGCTTATTTATATTATTCATCCCGGCGGCAGCCTGCAATCGGCAAAACTGGGCAGTAACATTTTTAATGACGAAACTTTCCAGTTTGTGGTGCCCGCCGGTTGCTGGTTTGCCTCTGTTCCGGCGGATGAAACCGCGTTTAGCTTTGCAGGCTGCACCGTAGCGCCCGGCTTTGACTTTGCTGATTTTGAGTTAGCCCAAAGGGAAGAACTTACAACCGCCTTTCCGCGGCACGAACTCATTATCAAACAGCTTACCCGTTAGGCCCGCTCTATTGCCCAACCGAGGGTATTTCACGGTAAACCGGCGGGTAACCAAAGGGTGAAACACGGGTGAACAGCGGGTAAAACACGGGTAAAAGGCGGGTAAGAAAAAGCCCCCTTCCAGGACCCGCACCCACATTGGCTTCCAGGGCACGCTCCGTACAAAACCGTACACGCTCAGGGCATATTTCATTTTTTATAATTTTAACCACGAATTTTAAAACACGTAGTAACACGAATTAAAACAAATTATACGAATTACACGAATTTTGGAAATACGTAATAACACGAATTAAAACGGACCTGCCTGGCGGCAGACAAGGTTACACGAATTCCTCCATGCCAAATTCCCCCGTCTCTTTTAGTCCCCTTTAGCCGCCCGGACGGAGGCAGAGGGTATCATCATATTTCAAAGAGCTAAACTTCAATCTTCGTCGTTCCTGCCCCCTTCAGGGCAGGGGCAAAACACTCTTACAATTTACGAATTTTCAGGGAGAATACGTGGGATATTTTAAGAAGTGTCCCATGTTTTTTTAGGGTATGAAAAAGCCCCGGAGATTCCAAAAACATGGAACCCCGGGGCATAATGATTTAGTTGTGATTACCCCACAAATAGAGGGCTTCTGCAACATGCTTTAAAGACTGAAAAGAACGGCGCCAGTTGTTTCTACCCCACAAATTGAGGGCTTCTGCAACAATGTCTGAAATTTTATCCTTTGAAGCAGAGTTGTTTCTACCCCACAAATAGAGGGCTTCTGCAACTTACGGACTGATCGTTGCAGCAAGTGATGAGTTGTTTCTACCCCACAAAATGAGGGCTTCTGCAACCGTTCTGGAACGCATAATCCTTGAACTCAAGTTGTTTCTACCCCACAAACTGAGGGCTTCTGCAACCGCAAGCTGCGCTGTATCCAATGGGAGCTGTTGTTTCTACCCCACAAATTGAGGGCTTCTGCAACCTTAATTTATGCGTGATAACTTAGAAACAAGTTGTTTCTACCCCACAAAAAGAGGGCTTCTGCAACTTAGGTAAAGCGCAAATAATAGAAAACTTAGTTGTTTCTACCCCACAAAAAGAGGGCTTCTGCAACTTAAGTTCCCTCCGGGCTGCGAGTAACCCGGTTGTTTCTACCCCACAAAAAGAGGGCTTCTGCAACACTTGTAAAGTATCTTATAGTTCCTATTGGGTTGTTTCTACCCCACAAAAAGAGGGCTTCTGCAACTCAAGCTATATTCCTGTGTTCAGAGAACAAGTTGTTTCTACCCCACAAAAAGAGGGCTTCTGCAACTGTGCTGTCGTGTACAATATTTGCGTTCAAGTTGTTTCTACCCCACAAAAAGAGGGCTTCTGCAACTTAAGTTCCCTCCGGGCTGCGAGTAACCCGGTTGTTTCTACCCCACAAAAAGAGGGCTTCTGCAACACTTGTAAAGTATCTTATAGTTCCTATTGGGTTGTTTCTACCCCACAAAAAGAGGGCTTCTGCAACTCAAGCTATATTCCTGTGTTCAGAGAACAAGTTGTTTCTACCCCACAAAAAGAGGGCTTCTGCAACTGTGCTGTCGTGTACAATATTTGCGTTCAAGTTGTTTCTACCCCACAAAAAGAGGGCTTCTGCAACTTAAGTTCCCTCCGGGCTGCGAGTAACCCGGTTGTTTCTACCCCACAAAAAGAGGGCTTCTGCAACTATAAACGCCAAACGCCTGTAATAACAAGCGTTTGAAGCAAAATTACCATCATTTTTTTTGAATTATTTTCAATTTTTAGGCTTCTTCCGTTTCATTTTTATCATCCTGTTCATAAATATTTGGGGCAGTACGGTCATTACCCAGGCGGGTATGTACATGCAATGCTTCAGCCACGGGTGTTCCCGGCATGGTTTGCTGGCGGTAGCTGCCGTTTAGGGGGATAAGGCTGTGCAGGCAGTTTATGCGCAATCCTTTTATTTGCTTTTTTATTTCGGTATCGGTAATCTTATCCCAATCAAGTATAATATTAAAATCAATATAGGCAAGCAAGCCGTTTGTAAGGCAATAGTCAGTCAGCATTTTTTGTTTTTGCGCACTATTAGGCTTGTTAACATGTCCATTTAGCAAACCCTTTTCATAATCAAAAATATATCCTACCAATTCGGCTGCATACCCGGCATTTACCCTGCGTGCTTCTACCAATTGCCCCATTGTAAGAGGTTTAGCTGCGCTGCCATCAGGCCATGCTTTTATTTTATCCATAATATCAGTTTTGCCTGCATATAGTTTTAATTCTTCATTTCGCCAGTTAATGTAAAATATGGCAAGCTTTGCCAGCGTTTCTTTTTGCGACCTGAAAAAATAATCGTCAAGCTGGTGCATACGCAGTAACAGGTTTATTTCAGGAACAGCTTTTTTATATTCTTTTTCAAGTTCTTTTTTTAATTGCTGGTCAAGCTTTAAGGTCACCGGCACTTCTGCTTTAAATAACTCGTCCAGTTGTAACTTTTTCAGGTTTTTTATTTTCTTAAACTCCGTTGCAGTATGTGCATCATATTTTTCAAGATATACTTCGGCAACAAGCAACAACAAGATATCTTTGGTTTTAATATCATTTACAGTACCCGTCCATTTTTTTGTAAAGCTTTCAAGCAAAACATCCTGGGGAAATTGCTTTATATAATCTTCAAAAATTTTTGTCACCGGTTTTTCGCGTAGTATCTCATCCGGCAACATTGTACTTAGCCGGGCATCCTGCCTTAGTTTATAAAACAAGTTGGTATAAGCACCGCCTTCTTTTCTAAACCCCTGCGCGGCAAATTGTTGCGGGTAAAAGTATTTGAGCGTTAAGGCCGGGTGTACCGCAAAGGGCAGGTTAACCAAAGTTTTGTTCCGGGCTTTATTTCTTATACCAAGCTCTTCCGTCGTAAGGTTCGCATCATTTAAATAAATATCCATAAACCCTGCTATATCATTTTTTATTTGCCTGTTTTTAATACCGGGAAGTTTTAGCAGGTCAATTTTGTTTTTCAAAAACTTTTTCCTGTTATGCAAGACCAGGATTAATAAGTCGTCCAGGTTTTGCCTTTCAGTATCAATTACTGAATAGAGTATATCAATAATTTCTTGGGGCAGCCTTCTTTTTAATTTAAATGTCCTTTCGATCAAACCTTTTACTTTCCATTTTTCCTGGTTAAGCATGTAATGGCAAATGCTCATCTGTTCATACTCATTCTTGCGTAAAAACTTCTGCCCTTCAGTTTCATTAAAATCAAAAAGGCGGTAAGCGTCCAGCAATACTGCGTTTTTCTCACTGCGGTTTAGCTGTTTTATATTCTTTATATTTTTATCAGCCCATTCCCATTTTTCAGTAAAAAACTTTAATACTTCTTCCTTGTACAAATCAGCTTTTTTGCCTTTCTCATTTTCCTCTACAACTTTTGTTTTATACAACAGTTCAGGTACTGCAAAGCCTTCCAAAAGCTGCAACGATGCGAGGTTAACTTTACTTTGGCTATTATGTATGCTCGCAAGGTCTTTGGTAATATTTAATAAAAAACCGTTAATACTTTTATTCTCCTTTTTATTTTCTCTAAAATGCCAGCATAAAAGGTATTTCATTATTTTTTCGCCTATGCGCAACCGGTATGTTTTGCCTTCAAGTGCAATACCGATATTTACCTGGTTATCCGTAATACGCAGCCTGAAATTATCCGGTATGTTTTTATCCCAGCTTGTTACTTTTTTTAACTTGTAAGGGCTTTCCGGTTCACCCGACTTTTGTTCATATTTTAGTTGCTCCAGTTCAAAATACCAATCAGGTACAAGCCGCATATCCATCAGATATCGTACTCCCCATTCAAGAAAATTATCTTCCTTACGTTTTTTTGTATCCTGTTCCCTGTAATAATAACCAAGGTGAAAAAGCAACGGCTCTGTTTCTGTATTTGGTATTATCTTTTTTTTGCCTGTTTTCAAAAGCCCTTCGTATATAGACGTATCAAAAGGTTCATTTTTAGGGCGTATCTTGTTTAGTAGCTTTACTCTTTTGGTTACCTCGCCCTTATTGGGTTTATCATTTTTACCCTGTGTAAAAGCAACATGCCATTCAATGAGTAATTTTTCAATTTTTGGTGTAGGCGAAATGGGTATATGCCGCCACTCATTGCCTGTATAATATCTTTCCTGGATGCTACCTTCATGTTCATGATAATTTATATAGACGGAATTATATTCTTTCCTCAATACAAAATTTTCAGGGTGTATGGGTTTACCACCTTCTGCTTTTAGTTTATTGTAAATGTGATTGCGCATATATATGCAATCTTTCAAAACTCCATTAAAATGCTGCAGGCTGCTGTTTTCGACTTCTTCCGCATCATTGGCATCTAAAAAAATATCCGTTGCAATATGTTTTAATGCGGGGTAGCTTATTTCAAAATCATATTTATCATTTTCCGGCATCATAAAATACCTGTAGCCTTCCCGTTCTTTGGTTTCAAGCGCCTTCTTTTCCTCGTTCAATTCTTTTTCACCGGTTATATCATCGTCCGGTTCTTTCTCCATTTTAAAAAAAATGAAACCCGGCAATATGTTTTTTTCTCTTATGAACAGCAGCAGGCTGTCCATGTCATGTACCCATTTACCGGAGGATAGCACAAGTGGCAAAGCCTCTTCCTTCGTAAATGCCGGTATATCTTTTAAATAACTGAAAATGCGGTTGGCCTGCCTGCCATACAATATGCGCTTTTGTTCTTCATCGCCCCTTTGCTGTAAGGCTTTATTATCTACGCCTGTATTGTCCCAGGATGAGCCTTCCCTGTGGCAATAAAAGGTGTACACTTTATGCTTAAACTGGTAGGCAGGCATGTTGGTACGCTTTGATCCTTTAAGCCCCTGCAAAAGGCTTTGCATTTCGCCTTTATTTAAAAATAAGCTCAGGAAAAATATCCTGCCGTCCTGTGTAATGTATTTTCCATCTTTAAATAAAGGATATTCTTTTAGTTGTTTTAAATACAGTGTTGCGTCCGCATTTTTTTCTTCAAGCAGCTTATCGCAGGCAACTTCATGCTTATCCTGTATAAAATGCACAAGTTCATTATCGAAATGCATCATAGAGTTGTCATGCCACACATGGCTGTGAAAATTTCGCAGTTGTTTTAGCTTGGTCAATAATTTTTTAATAATGGCCTTTTCTTTTGGGTCGAGTTCATAGCCTGAACTGTTTTTGTTTTCTGTATTCCCCTTCCATATGTAGTGCCTTAAATAAACAAACACTTCGTCTTTAAGTTTATCAATATTGTTTAAGGGCTCCTCAAAGCTTTGAATCGTTCTTATGTATTTTTCAATATTGTCATAGGCAAGGTTAAAGGCTATGGCGAGTTCGGGCAGTTTGCCACCTGTAAACAGGTCGAAAGGCTCGGGTGAGCCATTGGGTTTATTGTACATGTTTATATATTTTAATGAGAAGAATCCATAAGGTAGTTATAGCGGGTAGTCCGGTAAAGGTCTTCAAGATAAGTAACGCGCTGTTTTACAGCGCTTGCAAATAATACAATTACAAGAACAGCAAGTAAGGCAATAATGAAAAATACAAAAGCGGTATTAAAAAATACATCATGCGCATGTATGGAAAAAACAGGCTTAAAAAAACTGTATATCAAATAAATAACAGAAAGCAGCGCAGACACAAAAAAGCTTACAGCAAGGTTACGGAACAACAGGTATTTCTCTTTCTGTGTTTCTACAGCTTCATTGAGATTGTTCTTTTTCAAATAAAAATTGGCAAACCTTTCAAACTGGGCAAAATTATATTTATCCATTTTCTTTTCATTCACATCTCCCGGCTTTGGTTCGTTGCTCCCTTTATTATAATCGTAAATATGCAACCCAATTTTTTCAAAGTATAGTTTGTCAAGGTCTTCCACCCATAAATGTTTGCCTTCAATGGCCTGCCTGCGGGGATCGTGTTTTTGCGCCTTATAATATTTCTTTTCCAAAATTGAGGCAAGGGTATTTATAAAGCTGCCTGTTATATATGCAGCGGTTATAAAAAGAAAAACGGCTAATACCTCATAATCTTTCAGGTAATCAGGCTGGTGGGGAAACAATATGGCAACACCCCATAATACAAAAAGAAGGACCATTGCACCGGGTGAAATAAGGGAGGCAAGGCCGTTGAATGAGAATTTGTTTAATTCCGCTTCCATAGTCTCTCAAATATAACTAACAGAAAGCATAAATGCAATAGGCAAATAAACTAATATTCGTGTTTGCCATATTAACGAACAGGCAGGCTCAGGTATTAGATTTGACAACTTTCAAAAAGTTGTCAAATCTTTGTACACATGTGCATTGATATAGCCATAGCTCATAGCACGAAAAAATTGCCTAACTTTACAACAAACAGCAATGATGCCAAGCACTATTAAAGGCATATATAAAAACGGGCAGGTTATACTTGAAGAAACCCCGGAAATAAATGGCCCGGCAGAGGTTTTGGTAACCTTTACAGGGGATGTTGTGCTTCGCAAGGCCCTTAACCCATTAGATATAACAGAGCGGATAAAAGAGCTCTCTTTATTGCAGGATGGCTGGCTGAATGGTGAAGGCATGGCCCCAAAAAAAGAGGAACTGCAATGGTTTTCTAACATTTTTGAAAGTTGCTATGATACTGCATTGCCATTGCCTTACCTGTACCCTGCCGTAAATGGTGGTGTGCAGGCAGAATGGGTTAATGGTAACTATGACGTTTCGCTGAATGTTGATCTTAAAAACAAAAAAGCATTTTACCAGGCCCTTAACCATACCAATGATCATGTTGATGAAATAACCCTTGATCTTGTAAAAAGAGAAGACTGGCAACTATTAAATACAAAGCTGTTAACTGTACTGAAAGCCTAATTAATGAACCCCGAAACCCCGCTGCTAAGGCAAGTACATCCTTCGTTTGTGCAAGTTGACCATATTTCAGCACAGGTTTTTTCTGTTACCTCGCAGGCATTTAAACCAACACCCAAAGACGGAAATAAGCTTTCTGTTTACAATGGAGATAAATTTTCCGCTAAGGAATCTTTTGAACATTTCACCAGTTCGGGAATAAACAAATCCTTTGGTGTTATGGCTGTTACGCCAGTTGAATGTGAAACAGAAAACTTGCCCTGTGAAGAAAATAATGATCCGTTTAATGGACACGCTTTTATAGATTTTACAGGTTTGCCGAATAATCAAATAGACAAAAAAGCAAAAAAATTGCGCAATGCCGCTGTAAAGTGAGGATGGCTTTTTAAAAACGCATAGTCTTACAACGCATTGATACCAGAATTGACAACTTTTTGAAAGTTGTCAATTCTTAAACTCCGCCACCTCCCCAAAATTCATCCGCCGCGCCCCCGCATTTACCGAAAAATCCTTTCAAGTGGGGCCGTTTTATCAATCATTTATCAGAAAATATTTTATAAAACCGTTATTTTTTGGCAATTTCAATGCATTGTAACAGATGAATTGTAATTATGAAACGATTTTTTACGACCGGCCTTTGTGTGGTATGCATTTTTTCATCCTTTGCCCAAACAGCAAAGCATTCGTATCCAAGTGTTTTTTGGGAAATTACGGGTAATGGGCTAAAAACCCCGTCGTACCTGTTTGGTACCATGCATGTAAGCAATAAAATGGTGTTTCACCTGAGTGATTCATTCTATAACGCTATTCAGCGCTGCGACGAAGTGGCACTGGAACTTAACCCCAAGCACTGGCAACCTGATATGATGAAGATGGACGCTGCCCAGGTGACAATGGGCGATTATATGAAGAGCAGCACCGGCGATTACATAAATGAGAACAGCTTTAAATTAGATAACTACGATGACGAACTGAAAGCGGCTTTAACAGAGCAGCCGGCACAAATAAACGGCCTGTTATACCGCACCCAGCAGGCATCGGCAGATTATGAGGAGAATACTTATTTAGATCTGTACATATACCAAACCGGCAGAAAACTTGGCAAAAAAGCGGGTGGGGTGGAAGATTACTATCAAACAGAAAAGATAGTGTACGAGGCTTACCGCGATATGGCGAAGGACAAGAACAAAAAGCAACCGGATACAGACGGCGAAAGCGCCTACGAAATAGAAAAAAAAATACAGGATGCCTACCGCCGCGGCGACCTGGATATGCTGGACAGCTTAGAAAAATTCGAGTTTAATTCAACCGCGTACGTTGAGAAGTTTTTGTACAAGCGTAACGAGATACAGGCAAATTCCATAGATACGATCCTGAAAAAAAACTCACTTTTTGTGGGCGTTGGGGCCGCCCACCTGCCCGGCCACAGGGGTGTTATTGAACTGCTGCGCAAAAAAGGATATATACTGCGCCCTATAGTAATGCAGGACAGAGACGCCGGCCGTAAAGATGCGGTTGATAAAATGAAAGTTCCCGAGGCTTTAAGCACCGTTGCAACAGAGGACAGCATGATCACCGTGCAAATGCCGGGCCCGTTGTATAAAAGGGGGCCGTCAAGCTGGCAATATGCGGATATGGACAACGGCAGCTATTACATGCTTACGCGTGTTAAAACACATGCCCCCATGCTTGGCCAAACACAGAATGATGTGATGAAGAAGATAGACAGTGTGCTTTATGAGAATATTCCGGGCAAGATCATTAAAAAAACACAGATCATAAAGAATGGGTACCCCGGTTACGACGTTACCAATAAAACCAGGCGGGGGGATATTCAGCGGTATAATATCATCGCAACGCCGTTTGAGATAATGGTGTTCAGAATGAGCGGCAATGACAACTATGTTGATGGCAGGGAAGCAGACGCGTTCTTTAATTCCATCACCATAAAAAATAACGGCAGCGGCTGGCAGAATTATTCATCGGCCAGTAACGGGTTTACAGTAATGCTTCCGCAGCAGCCCAATGTGCTGCAGAATGCAGCCAATATGGATAATATAAACCGCTGGGAGTATGAGGCTGTTGAAAAGGGCACAGGCAATGCCTATATGATATGGAAGAAGAGTGTGATGAATGATGATTTTCTTGAAGAGGATACTTTTGACCTTAGCTTAATGGAGCAAAGCTTTAAAAAATCGGAGATCATTGATAAGGAAATAAGCCGCAGTTTCACTAACCATGACGGCTATAATACATTGAACATGCAGTTCTCACTTAAAGGCGGCGGTTATATAAACGCGGAGGCTTTTTTGCGTGGCCCGCATTACTATTTGATCGCGCAGCGCAGCAAAAAAGATAAAGACAGGGATTACCGCTTTTTTTCGTCGTTTGCATTTACACCATTCAAATATGCAGAGCCTGTATTGTTTAACGATACTATTTTGCATTTCTCGGTAAAAACACCGGTGAAGCCCGTGCTTGATGCACAACTGGTGGGCATGCTGAGCGATGCATTAAATGATGAAGCTTATGAAGATATACCGTCCCGCTATACCTACACGCCCAAGGAAAAATATGCTTTGTTTAAAAGCGATTCAACAGGCGAACAGGTACAGGTAAGTGTTACGGAGTTTCCTAAATATTATTATGCAAAGGATTCCGTTTCGTTTTGGGACCATAAGCTGAACCTTAAAAGCGACGACCACGACCTTGTATTAAATACCAAACAATTTATAACGGTTAATGATGCATGCAAAGGATATAAGATCGTTTACCGCGATACCAACACGGTGCGGCAGATAACCTGTTATGCGTTGTTAAAGGATAACCGCCTTTACCGCATTACTGCCATAGGCGATACACTAAATAAGCCGGGCAGCTTTTTGCAGACTTTTTTTGACACCTTCAGGCCGGATGATAAGAAAACGGGGCCATCGGTATTTGAGAATAAACTGGATATATTTTTTAAAGACATTGCAAGCACAGACAGTCTTACGAGGAAGAAGGCGGTTAATGCCATACAGGATGTTTACTTTGGCGGAAAAGGCATTGACAAAATTGTGACAGCCATTAATAATTTAAAATATACCGATAAAGATTATTTTGAATTAAAAACAAAATTCATTCATGAACTTGGGGATATTGATGATAGCTGCTGCGTGGAAAAAGTAGTGAACGCACTTAACAGCATTTATACAAAAACGGCCGACACCAGTTATTTTCAGAATGAAGTGATCAATGCGCTGGCACGGCAGCAAACCAAACCGGCATACACGCTGTTAAAGAATATTTTGGTACAGGACCCGCCTGTATTTGATAATGATGATGATTACAGCACGCTGTTCTCCTCTTTTGGTGATACGCTGGCACTGGCGAAAACTCTCTTCCCGGAAATATTGGAGTTAGCCACCATAGAAGATTATAAAAAACCTGTTACCGGTCTTTTGCGTACGATGGTTGACAGCGGGTTTATCACCGCGAAAGAGTACGAGCCTTACTACAGCAAGCTTTATTTTGATGCCAAAATAGAATTGAAAAAACAGCAGAACACTGATGAAAAACTTTTGGAGAAGCAAAGCCAGGATATTAGCGAGGACGATAATGCCGACACGTACCGCACCTCCTCATTCAGGGCGCAGGGTTATGGGCAAAATTCGGGTACGGGCATAGGGATAGATGATTACTCGGTATTGCTTTCGCCTTTTTATGATACACACCCGGCTATACCTAAATTTTTTGATAAACAGTTGCAGTCTAAAGATGCGGGTGTACAGCTTAATGCGGCCATATTGCTGATACGCAATAACAAAAAAGTTCCGGATTCAGTGCTGCTGCAGATCGCTTCAAAGGACGATTACAGGGCAAGGCTTTTAACGCGGCTTGAAGAGATAAAACATACAGAGCTTTTTCCGGCAAAATATAAAAACCAGGATTCTGTGGCAAGGGCATTGCTGCTGAATGATAAAAGTTACGACAAGTTTAATGATATTGCTTTTGAGGGAAAACAATTGGTTACGCTGAATGAGAAGAACGGCTATGTATATTTTTATAAATATAAAGTGAAGAAGGATGACGACTGGCATTTGGGCATCAGCGGTATTCAGCCGGCAAATACGAATGAAGTGTCTGCCAACGGTGTGCTCACAAAAATGACAGAGCGAAAAGTAAAAACCGATATACCCGAAAGCGAACAGTTCAACGACCAGTTAACAAAACTCATCATGCAGCAGCATAAAAGCGCTCAAAACTTTTTTGAGGAAGAGAATGATTACAACTATTTACGGAGAAGGTATTTGACGAGGAACAATTAGAGAGCGTGAAGCCCCCCGCCCCCCTAAAGGGGGATGAAACAATGCATAGACCTTAAGGTTTCAAAAACCTTAAGGTCTTTTGCTTGTAGCGTACAGCATATGGCATGCAGCATATAGCGCACAGCCTATTGCTCTTAACCTTTTTCTTCCTACATTCATCTCCAAACTACCTGCAAATGAATAAAAACAGGCTGGAGGCATTTAGTGATGGGGTGATCGCTATCATCATTACTATAATGGTGCTTGAATTTAAAGTGCCGCATGATGCAAGCTGGGCATCGCTGAAGGAGCTAATACCCGTTTTTCTAAGTTATATCATAAGTTTTTTACTGGTGGGTATCTATTGGGGTAACCATCACCACCTGTTGCATACCGTTAAGCGTGTTACGTCAGGTATGTTATTGGCCAACCTGCATTTGTTGTTCTGGCTGTCGCTGGTGCCTTTTGCAACGGGCTGGATGGGAGAGAACCATTTTGCACCGAACACCATTATTGTTTATGGGCTAATAAATATCTTATGCGGCGTTGCATACTCCATACTGCAAAAGACGATCCTGAACTCCCTTGATCACAGAAGCGAGTTAGTGACCGCAATTGAGAAGCAGTATAAAAAAGCTTACTTGTCTGTTCTCGCGGTAGTGATAGCTATTCCCCTCGCATTTGTAAACCCGTATATCTCTGGAGTGTTGTTTGCCGTGCAATCCCTCGTTTGGCTGATACCGGATAAGAACATAGAGAAGGCGTTAAAGAATAAGACCGATTAACCTTTATTTTCTGTGCGTTGAGTTAATTCAGGTATTAAAATATCCTTGTATTGATCTATAATGTGCTGAGGAGCCCGGTAATAGTAAAAATGTTTTTGTCTTGTATACCCATGTATAGTTTCATTTTGCACACCCCATATGCAATCTTTGAGTTCAAATGTTCTATCAATGAATTGCCTGTCTTGAAAATTTACTTCTTGCAAGATGCTGGCTTTCTCTATTTCCGTTAAAAGAGGAAGTATTTTGTCAATTATATTTCTTGTATCAAGGTCATTTAGATAATCCTCGATTATAGAACCATCATTTTCGTGTACTTTGTTTGTAAATTTTTTCCATTTAGGGATTAAATAATTGAGCCCATTCTTAATAACAAAATCAGAACTATCTTTTAATGCATTTTTTATATTGTCATTATGAGGATACAAATAGTTTTTTTATCAATTACAGAAGACTTCTGTTCCAATTATGAAATCGATCGCCTAAGCCCGATTAACTTTTTATCAACAGCTTTTTAAATTTCTCCAGTTCGACTATCTCAACAGGTGTCAATACTTCCCTGTTCTTAAATTTTGACTGCAGGAATAGCACGCGTTTGTGCGCAGGATATTTGGCAAGTATATCTACGATCAAACCTGCCACATGTTCATCCTGCACAAACTCCGGTGTTGCGGAAGAAACAACAGGCGATTTAAAACGGTTGGGCATTTTTAGGATGGTGGCCTCCATGGTGGCCAGCCAGTTGGACGGTATCTCCTCTACTTTGAGGGCTTTTTGATAAGCACCCTCTAATTGCTTTTTGCTGAGGCTGCCCCGTTCCTCATATTGGTGCATCAGGCTTTGAATAAAGATAGAATCCGGGTAAGCCTTGTAACAGGCGTCCAGCACTTTATCAATTATATCTATTTTATCTCCCTGTGTATTTTTTTTGATCATCTGAACTGTAAATATCCGGCTTTTTATGGTATAAAAACAGCCTTTGATCAGGACGGCAAGGGATCGGAGACAGCTAATCCTTTATAGTGCTGTCCTCCGGGATGAATAGTCTTACCGGTCTCGTCAATCCTGTGGGGCCATATAAGTCTTCACTACTCCATTCCTGTGCAGCCTTATTATTTTTCAGGCTTTTTGTATAAGCGCCAAGCGTGGTAATAATTTTTATGGTTATATAATTATCCCCTTTTTGTATGGCTTTTGATATATCGTACAGGTGCTCGCCATACCATTTGGCGCCCATTGGCCGGCCATTAACTTCCAGTTCGGATACATCATAAATATGCCCAAGCGAAAGGTATATCTTAGTATAGTCATCTTCAATATTTATCACCTTGTTATAAATGATCGTACCTGAAAAATCTTTGGTATCTTCTCTAAGTTTCAGATCAGTAGGCTCATCTAAAGTTATTTTTTTTGATGTGTCATTTACGTGCTGCAGAGTTACCTGCCATGGGCCGCCTATGTAAAATTTTCTTAACTTATTTTCGTCGAAGGCAGTGTACATCTCCGCGTCATCATCATCGTCGTCAAATACAATGATCTTTGATTCAGACTGCCCAAGGGTAATTTGCAGTTTGCCATTATCACCTGAAGGATATTGCAGGCGCTCACCTGTTTCGGCATTCCACAACCACGCTGTTTTTTTATTATTAAAACCTGCAGTGAACGTATGCGCTTTCACCGCACTGTAATTGGTAAAATAATATACATCCCTTTCTCCATTCTTATAGTATAACTGGCTAACGTGAATAACCGGATCGCTGATGACAATATAAGGCGTTAATGCAAACTGTTGCTGTATGGCCCTGAACCAGCTTATCATGTCTTTGCCCGGAGCAGGCACAACAGCGGCAGTTGTGGTATGGCGTTTAAGAATTGCATTGCTTATGTCTTCTATCTCTTTGCTCTTCTGCTGATAACCGGTTAACCCGCTTGATAAATGCGGCGCTTTGCCTACAAAGATCAGTTTGCCGCCCGCGTCTGCAAACTGCTGAATGGCCTTTGCTGTTTCGGGCATCATTGTCTCCACTTCAATAAGCACAAGGGCTTTTTAGCTGCGGGTATTGTAGTTAAGGGCACCCTTATTTTTAGTTGACTGTTGTATGATGTGTTCTGTTACATAGTCGCAGCCATTGCCATTTTGATGGATGGCCTCCCAAACCTTATGTACATAAAGCGGGTAAGAGACATTTGGAAAAGGATCCCTTTGAAAACCATATTTTGATGCAAGGTCTGCCAGGGGATGTAATACCGCAATGTCTGCCTGCATCACGGAATTTTGCAATACGGATGATAACCTTGCTTTATAATCAGACCACAGCCTGAAGTAAGGCCACCAGGTGTTGCGCTCGTTAAAAAAGCTGCCATAGCGCAGCCAGCCGGGGAACGGAGCTTCCAGAGGGCTGTAATTAAACCCGTGTAATATGGAGTGCGTAACGCCGGATAAATTACTTTGGTCGCCGGTAAGTTTTATCCGCTCCAATGTTGTGCTGAATATCTGGCCGGTATTCGTCATCTCCTCGCAGCTGATCAGTTGTTTACCGGATAAATGCCCCGCCGACGAAACAAATTTGTTGGCCATTGTGTAGTTCCTGCCGCTGAAATTATCGACACTTTCATCAAATTCCTCTATCTGTGGTACCCATATCCATGTTTCGCATTCAGGTATGTCTAACTGCATGCTCGCTTCAATGGCGTTGCAGTCCATACCATAAGCCTGCATGCGGCTGCGCACCCCATGCTTTGTGCACCATGCAGTAAAAGTGCCTACAAAGCGTTCCAGGAAAAGGGCCTGTTTGGTGTCTAAAAAATCATACCGCACGCGGTTAATAGTGGCTTGTAATTCCGGCGAGAACGCAGAGCCATATTTTTCGTTCACTGCATTGCCCATCTCACCAACCTTGAATAATATGTAAGGGAAATACGGTTCCAGGTCATAGCCTTTACGCTGTTTAAACTGCTGAAACATATCGCTGCACCAGTTGGCGCCTTCCAGTTCAATACTGTCGGTAAAAATGGCCCTGAAATAATTATTCAGCGGGCCCAGCCTGCCTGTAAGCAGGTCGCCAAAATGATCAAGATAATTTTGAACGGCTGCTTTTTCGTAGTGGTTTATCACCGGCCCTTTTGCTCCAAGTGCGCCCTGTATCACCCGTTGAAAACCGGTGACCTTCACTAGGAAATACAGCACATGGTCGCCTGCGGGTACCGTTACATCTATCACATCATTGGTTACCTGGCTGTCAAGTGTGGTGCCGGGTGTAAACACATTCATCTCTGCGGGTGCCAGTCTTATCATAAATAATTCGCTCACCTTATTCTCATAGTTACTTGGCGGCGCGACACTGTCCATCAGTTCCTTTTTGGTGAGCTTATATTGCTGCCCGCCCTGCAGGTTCTTGGTTCCCAGGATCACGATTTGCGATTGTTCATTACGCGGTACATGTTCTCCTCCAAATGGCCAACCGCTGCCGACGATCATGTCGCAGATAATGCCCTTTTCTTTTGCCCCTTTTACTGCAGCTTCCACCACATCAAGCCATTCTTCGCTTCCCCATGTTAATTCTTTTATGCCGATGGCATCTGCGTTCTCGTTCCACTTTATCGGGTTTATCTCAACACCGCCAATACCCGCTTCTTTCATTATATCCAGTTCACGCAACACTTCTTGTTTTGTCACACGGTCGCCGTTCCACCACCATCTTACAAAAGGGCGGTGGAAGTTCTTTGGGTTAACGAACATTTCGAATGTCTCATCTTCCAGGGCCATCCTCGTGGCCGCCGCTGCCTGTTGCTTTAACCTTGTTGCAAAACTTACAAATGGTATTGATGCTGCAGTAAGCGATGTTAACTTGATGAAGCGCCTTCTTTTAATATTCATGTGGCCGTTTTTGGGAGTATTATGACGGAAAGATAGGGAGGGGAAAATTGTATACAAAATTGAAAGTGGGTTTATTAATTGTCCTATTATTTTATCGCCGTCCAGAAAGATGGAACAATTCATTATCTCCGTGCTGAGAGTATACATATTATGAATTGCCCCGCACCTTTAGGGCGGGGATCAATGAATATGATAAGTTTCCGGGCTTTAGCCCTGTTTTAGTTTTGGGCTAAAGCCCGCGACATGGGGTTGTCTTTGTATCCCCGCCCTAAAGGGCAGGGCAATTCACCCCACGTAGCTCAGATTTGACAACTTTCAAAAAGTTGTCAAATCTCACTTCAATTGCCCCCACGCCTTTAGGGCCGGGGTTATAAACAGGGAAGCCACGCTTTAAAAGCGTGGCCCCTCCAATATCAACTGTTACAAAACAGTATTATCTCAATAAAGTAATATCACCTTTTTTCTGGTATTTAACGCCGCTTACAAAAGTTATATCAAGTACATAAGTATACACTTCCTGTGGTTGCAAAGCGCCTTTGTAATAACCATCCCACCCGTCATTGACGCTGGTAGACTGAAAAACAATAACGCCCCAGCGGTTAAATATCCTCCAGTTCATTTTTGCTATACCAAAACCTTTTACATGCACCTGGTCATTTACGCCATCTCCATTTGGTGTAAAAGCATTTGGTACATCAAATCCCGGCACAACAATAGTCTGTACCGCATTACATGCGGTATCGGTGCACCCAATATCAGTAGAAACAACAAGGCATGCGTTATAGCTGCCTGTTGCATTATATTGGTGTGTAACGGTTGTATCAATCTGCAGGGTTGTAAGCGTTGTACCATCGCCAAAATTCCAGTTATAGGACGATCCCCCTATTGAATTGTTTGTAAACGTAACGGGCGTATTTTGTATTGGCGGTATTGGTGTATAAGTGAAATTAGCAGCCGGTTTTGAACCAACTACAACACTGCCTGTAGTGCTGTCTATTTTATTGCAGGTGGCGGAATCAACAGCAACAAGCGTTATGGTGTAAGTGCCGGGCTTGCTGTAAAGATGTGCGGGATTTGCGTTTGTAGATTGTGACCCGTCCCCGAAGTCCCAGGTAAATTGCTGTCCTCCCGACGATGTGTTATTAAACACCGCATCATAGGGCGCACAACCAGGCGATACGGTGAACTGTGCTTTTACATTTGCAGAAATACGAAGCTGAACTGAATCTGCATCAGGTGAATTGCAATAATTGGTATCAACCAGGTTTAATACTACGGTATAGGTTCCCCCCGCTGCATAACTGTGCAATACAGTTGGCGCATTGCTTACCAGTGTTGAACCATCGCCAAAATTCCACACGAACGACTGGCTTCCGAAAGGCTTACCCGGAGGTGCGACAGAAGTATTGGTAAACTCGTATTTAAACGAGTCGCAGGGGTTTAGCTTCACATCGGTAAAACCAAGCTGTGCAAAATCGTTTCTTGCACGTACACCGGCATAAATGGTATCCGACACATTACAGGATGTAGAATCAATGGCAATAAGGGTTATTTTATAAGTGCCGATATTATTGTAAGTATGTGATATGGTGCGGGATGTTGTTTGCACCGCAGGGCTGCCATCACCAAAGTCCCAGATATATTGTTTTGCTATTGCAATAGTATCAGTAAAATCAACCGTCATGGGTATGCAGCCGGAAGTATCCCCGGGTATGCCGCGTATGGTTGACTTTATGGCTGCCGTAACACCAGCCAGTTCGAATGCAATTTTTACTGCTGCTTCGTTGCAGCGCGCACCTGTAGCAGAAACATTCGTCGGGGCAAATACTCCCTGCGTGGTAGGGAAACCGGTGCCTGGCGGTTGCCCCGGTGCGCTGGTGGCCTCACAATTTGCGCATATGGCCTGGTAAATAATGCCTTGTTTATCAAACCGGCTGGTGCCGCCGTCCACATGATCGCCTATATTAACATGCTGTCCCTGGCCATCTACCGTAACATTGCTGTTTTCGCCGTAAAAGCTTCCGTATAACTGGCTCGCCCCATTTTTTTGCAATACAAAAAAGTAAAAATCACTACCATCCGTGGTTGACTGTATGGCATTGGGTGTAACGGTTAAATTGAGTGTGGTTGCGTCGGGATAGCCTTCCCCTTTATTAATACCCCCGCCCCAACCGGATACATATACGTTTTCGCAGCGGTCAACAAGAAAGGCAATAGGAGAAATGTCGGGATTACCCTGCCCTTTGCCAAAATTGGTTGAATACTGTACGGCGCTAAGGTCAGGCTGTAGTTTTGTAATAAATTCCTTGCCGCTGGATTGTGATGTAAAGGCGGCATTTATAACCGGGAAGCTGACGGTAGTAGTGCCCATTACATAGGGGTTGCCTAATTTATCAAACTGTACACCATAAAGCATATCATTTCCTGCTGTGCCAACATACGCAGTTTTCCTTAGTGTTGTGCCATCGTTGCTTATAATGGATATAAAACCATCAGACTGGCCGCCCTGGTAACTGCTATAGAGAATAGGGCCGCTGTTTCCCCCTGTGCCCTGGAGGTCGGGGCTCACGGTAGCGCCACCCACATAAATATCGCTGTTATTATTTGGATTTGGATTGATGGAGATCACAAACGCCGCGTCTTCCTTAGATCCTCCCAAAAAGGAGCTGAACAGAACAGTGCTCAGGTCGGGTGTGGTTTTTATAACTACCCCATCCTGTACGCCACCACCAAATGTTTGCTGAAAAGCGCCCGCTGTTGTTGCAAAATCCGAAGATTGTGTACAGGAAGCGAGATAAATATTATTGGACGCATCCACAATTACTTCACTCCTGGCATCGTCGCCATAATTACGGCGGATCGAAAAATTGCTGCCGGACGTCGGGATTTCTTTGTTTGCTATATTAACACCATCGTCATTTTTACCCCCAAACAGCCTGGACCCGATCAGTTGGCTGCCATTGGCATCAAATTTTGTAATAAATATATCATAGCCTCCGCCTGGCCCAAAAATGGTTGATTTTACCGGGAAATCAGCAGAGGTGGTACGGCCTGCAACAATAAGGTTCCCGCTATTATCAACTATCATGCTGTGCGGCTGTTCAACACCGCTGCCCCCAAGGTAAGTGGCAAATAATTTAGTGCTTCCATCGGAAGAAAGCTTTATAATGCCCACATCATACCCGCTCAAACCATCGTTAGTCCCGCCCGGAGTATAGTTTTGCTGAAAAGACCCGTTATCAGTAGGATAGCCCTGCGCAAATACAATGCCGCCGGCATAAAAATTACCCGAATTATCGTAGGTAGCCGTATAGCCCCAGTTATCCGCAGTACTTTTTGTAAAGCTTACAAAATATAATGTAGGGTCAATAACCAGGGTAGCTGTTTTTGAATAAGTACCGGTTTTAAAATAAACAGTGTTGCCTGATATAGTAAACTTTGCGTCGACGTTTGTTCTTATGTTATTATCAAGCTGGTATGCAAGCGGTGCAAGCTCAGTAACGTTACCTACAGAAGTTTTTATAATAAGGTTGCCGTTTTTCAGGCTCAGTCCGTCAGTGCCGTTAAACTGTAAAGCCACCTTGCTTAAATCGCCCCCCGGGTTTACAATAATATCATATTTAAGCTGGCCGTTGTTGGTATAATATCTTACATCAACACCAGGGTAAATATTTTTATATAACAAAGCCCCTGATATTTTGCAGTGTGATGCCCATTTAGACGGATCATTACCAATAAAATAATTGTTGTAAGAAGAAGATACTTTATCAGGAAGAATATCGGGGTTGGGGGAGGAACCCGGAAAGGTCACCTCGTAAGCATGGGAATGCAGTACAAATTTGGGTGCCTCTGCTTTTTCTCCTCCATTGGCGTGTACCGGGGGCACGGTGCTTTGGTCCTTATCGCCCATACTTGTTTTATGGCCGCTGTAATACCCGTCAATAATTTTAAGGTCATCGGTATCGTTCAAAACAATTTTATAGCCCTGTTTTTGTAGAAAAAAGGTTGCAGGGCCCATGTTGCCGGTGTAGGTTACCTTGCTGTTTAACTGCCCCTTATTTTCAATAAACTGTATATATTGGGCATGTACCTGTAAAAAGGCAGGCAGGCAGCAAAAGAATAAAAGAGCACGAAAAGAAATTTTCAAGTTTATTTTTTTGATAAGTTACTGATAAAACGGTTAAGCAATATTATTTGTTGTATATAAAATACGTTTAAGCCTGGTTTTTCCCTGTTACGAAAAATATAATATTGACTGCAATTATACTGCCGGGATTATTTCACTCTTTAATTAACGGGGCCTGGGGTTAATGGGTTGCCTGGATAACGAAAAGGACGGATGCGGGCAGAATATTTGAAGGGGCAGGAGCTTTTCGCGGCAATGCCATTTAAACTGAACCTTTTCCCCGGCCACGATAACCCAAACCGAAATCGCTGTTATTGTTTGGGTTACCGCAAATCTTTTAATGATATTCACAGGGAGGCCGTGTGAGGGTTATTCTTTTTTTACCCTGTCAAAAAACTCTTTCTGAAGCGCCAGGGTCTTCATATCGGTTTTTACAGCTTTAAGTGCTGTAACCAACTGGCTGACAAAATGTTCAGAAACTAATTTGCCTAATTCTTTGGTAGCCATTCCGCCCTGCCCCGCATAATGGTTCGGGAAATCCGCATACCACCAGATAGCTGTATATATATTCGTAATTCCCAGCCGGTTTTGATTAGCGCCTGATTCATTATTCGCGCTGTCCAGTTCCACAAGATCAGGCCTTAAGTATAACAAGGTAGAGGTTTCCCTTTCGCCTGCATGCTGATCATTTGCCGCGTCGGATTTATGCAGTGCATCAAGCTGTTTTTTATACACTGAATCTGAAGATGGTTCAAAAAAATACACCGCATAATTTCTTTGCTTCTCAAGCCTTGTCTGTATAAAATACCGTATTAGCTGCGGGTTGCCGCCATGGCCGTTAATAATAAGTATTCTTTTAAAACCGTTTCGCCCTATTTCATCACAGGTTGCCTCTAACAGGTCCCAGGTAATTCTTTCAGGCAAAGCAAAAGTGCCCGGCTGGTGCCTGGCTTCATTTATCTGGCCATAAAAATAATCAGGAAATACTACTGCATATTCCTGTTTGGTTGCCCTTGCAGCCCACTCGCGTACCTGTATAAGGTCTGCACCAATCGGTGCATGCGGGCCATGTTTTTCAAGAATGCCAATCGGGAGTATGCAGGTTGAATCCGACATTGCCAAAGCCTTTGGCCAATCGGAGGCGGTAAGTTCATCCCAGCGGCTGTGCAGGTTTTGCGCAATGACAGAATCGCTGCATAATAAAAGGCCTGCGAAAATTATCGCAAAACGGTTTTTGCATATTGTCTTCATGTGTGATCTTTTTTTTGAAAGTAGCAGGGGTGGTTATAAAGCAATCAGTTAAAAAATAAATATACAGCAGATTATGTTTTGTTGAAAATTAATTTAATGGGATGCCGGATGCTACCGCACTAACCACTTCCCAATTAGCCGGTTCAGGCAATTACCATTTTTGGCATCGAGGCAATCAACTGCTGTGTGTATGCAGTTTTCGGATGGTAATACACCTGTTCAGCATCGCCGGTTTCTTCAATAACACCTTTGTTCATTACAAATATGCGGTCGCTCATATACTTTATAACCGAAAGGTCGTGCGATATGAAAATAGCTGTAAAAGCAAATTCTTTTTTAAGGTCGTTCAGCAGGTTCAGTATCTGCGCCTGAACGCTTACATCCAATGCGGAAACACTTTCATCGCACACAATAAAATCCGGTTCAAGTGCTAATGCCCTGGCTATAACAATTCTCTGCCGCTGCCCGCCGCTAAACTCGTGCGGGTAACGGTTATAATGCGCTGCTGTAAGGCCGGTTTTTTCAAGCAGGGCAATAACTTTTTCTTTTCGTTGTTTTTCTGTTTTATAAAGGTGGTGCACTTTTAACGGTTCGCCAATTGCTGCGCCAATGGTTTTACGGGGATTTAATGATGAATATGGGTCCTGGAAAATTATCTGCATATTTTTACGCAGGGTTTTCCATGCGCCGCTATCCAGTTTTGATATATTATCGCCCTTAAAAATAATTTCACCGGCAGTAGGTTTTATCAAGCCCAAAACTGCCCTGCCAAGTGTGCTTTTACCGCAACCTGATTCTCCAACCAATCCTACTGTTTCACCTTTATAAACAGTTAAGCTAACCCCGTTAACTGCTTTTGTATAAGCGGTTATTTTACCCAAAAATGTTTTTTGTAACGGGTAAAAAACTTTAAGGTCTTTTACCTGTAAAATGGGGTCGGTATATTTTTGTGAGGCAGGGCTCTCAACAACAACATTTGCATGCCCATCTTTAAGACCTGTATTCTGCGGGTCTTCGCTTTTATTTAAAAAATCGCTAACTACAGGCAGCCTTTCATTTTTAGCATGCAGGGCCGGCCTGCATGCCAGCAACGCCTTTGTATAAGGGTGCACAGGATTTTTAAGAACGTTGCTGCAAACACCCTGCTCAACAATTTGCCCCTTGTACATTACTATAACCCTGTCAGCTATTTCGGCAACCACACCAAAATCGTGCGAAATAAAAATAACGCCCATATTATTTTGCTGCTGCAATAATTTTATAAGCTGCAGTATATTTTTTTGCACTGTTACATCAAGCGCTGTTGTAGGCTCATCGCAAATAAGCAGTTCCGGGTTGCAGCTCATTGCCATAGCTATCATTACCCTTTGCTTTTGGCCGCCGCTTAACTGGTGCGGGTATCTTTTGAATAAATCAGACGGGTCCGGCAATTTTACTTCTTCAAATAAGCGGATGGTCAGTTCTTCGGCTTTTTCTCCTGAAACCTTTTTGTGTAATTTAATAGCCTCTGCCACCTGCTCACCGCAGGTTTTTACCGGGTTAAGGGATGTCATCGGTTCCTGGAATATCATTGCAATGCGGTTGCCCCGTATTGTTTCCATTTGTTTCGGGGAAAACTGCAACAGGTCAACACATTCCTTGTCATCCCCAAAAATAATTTTCCCGCTTTTAAAAATAGCCGGAGGCGCTTGTAACAATTGCAATATGGCCAATGCGGTAACTGACTTACCCGATCCTGATTCCCCGACAACGGCAACAATACCGCCTTTGGCAACCTCAAAACTTATATCGTTCAAAGCGTTGGTACTGCTGTTATTAATCTCAAAATCAATGGAAAGGTCTTGTATTTTAAGCAGGCTTTGCATGGCAGGTTTTAAAATATTAAATGCCTTACTGTTAAACCGTTATTGATCAGCTGTTTTAATGAATCAATCCCAATTTTTAAATGCTGTTGTACATATTGGGCAGTTACTTTTTTATCGCTTTCATTTGTTTTTATGCCTTCAGGTACCATGGGCTGGTCGCTTATAAGCAACAATGCGCCTGTTGGTATTTTGTTATAAAAGCCTACTGTAAAAATGGTAGCAGTTTCCATGTCAATAGCGTACGCACGTATTTTTTTCAGGTATTCTTTAAACACTTCATCATGCTCCCAAACCCTCCTGTTGGTGGTATAAACGGTGCCCGTCCAGTAATCTGTTTTATATTCACGTATGGTGGTTGATATAGCTTTTTGCAAGGCAAATGCCGGTAAGGCGGGCACCTCCGGCGGAAAATAATCGTTCGATGTTCCTTCCCCTCTTATCGCTGCAATAGGTAATAAAAGGTCCCCGATCTTATTTCTTTTTTTCAACCCGCCGCATTTGCCCAAAAACAAAACGGCCTTTGGGTTAATGGCGGAAAGCAGGTCCATTACTGTTGCTGCACCAGGGCTGCCCATTCCAAAATTAATAATGGTTATCCCGTTTGCCGTTGCACATTGAAAAGGTTTATCCTTACCAATTATTTTCACTTTATTCCATTCTGCAAACAATTCAACATAGTTACTGAAGTTGGTGAGCAAAATATAGTTCCCGAAATTTTTTAGCTCCTCGCCTGTGTATCTGGGCAGCCAGTTATTAACAATGTCCTCTTTCGTTTTCATGCATATAATAATGCAGTAAATATACTAAAAGAGCAGGCTGTGTTATTACATTTGTGTATGGTGAAGATAGAATACCCGGATCATCCCTT
>Ga0207159_1064_pt1 | contig 25958 bp, 21 predicted proteins | sample Alteio_BWMinHeat_23_FD_153511 | JGI IMG/M metagenome (GOLD analysis project Ga0207159, IMG submission 153511) | Enriched cells from forest soil in Barre Woods Harvard Forest LTER site, Petersham, Massachusetts, United States -... | ecosystem: Environmental > Terrestrial > Soil > Temperate forest >... | reverse complement strand
GTTCCATTTTCGTGGTTGACATAAACACCTACAAAATAATTAACGAATGGCCTATAGCGCCCGGCACTTCGCCTTCAGGCCTGTCTATTGACAGGAAGACAAAAAGATTGTTCGCAGGCTGCGATAACAAGATGCTGATGGTAATTGATGCCACCAACGGTAATGTTGTGGCCAGTGTGCCTACCGGCGAGGGCTGCGATGGTACCGCCTTTGATCCTGCCTGGGGTTATATTTATTCTTCCAACGGCCAGGATGCTACCTTAACAGTAATAAAAGAAGAGAGTAAAGATAAATATACCGTGCTGGAAAATGTGCCAACCAAAAAAGGCGCAAGGACCTGCGGGCTGGATGAAAAATCGCATGTTGTTTATTTGCCAACAGCAGAATTTGGCCAGGCCGCCGCGGGCGAAAGAAGGGCGCCGATGGTACCCGGCACTTTCCAGGTGCTTTGTGTCAGCAAGTAAAAACGAATAGTAACCCTTCATGAACTAAAGGCTCCGGGCTATAGCCTGGGGTCTTTTTTGTGCATCGATGATCTTATTGCTGATGTTGTGATTGAGGTATGTTGAGATCTATGTAATAATTAGTTGCCTAACAAATTCCCAAATACCGCAATCTCAAAATCAACAATTACCGGTAAATCATGTTATCTCCTCACCCTTCTCATTTCTCTGGTTTGTCTTAATGCTAAAGGCGCCGATAGAAACGCAAAGGGTGCCAAGCAGAAAATTAACAATAATAACATCCACCGGAAGGGTGTAGTAAAGACCGTTGTAATTAACGGGCGCCTGCTTAAGAATACTGTCCCTGAATATTAAGGCAAGTATCGCCACGATAACGCACATAATAATAATGCTGCTTACGATCACCTTTATACCTGCCGTCATCATTGCCTTAAGGCTTGCCGTATCGTGCAGTTTATTGTTTACAAATATGCCGGAGATTAATAACAGTATGCCGAAACTTATATTACCGAGGTAAAGCAGCCACAGGTCGGTAAACCTGTCACTTTTAAGAAAGAACAATACCGGTATACAATAGGCCACTGCGCAAAGAACGCTGTACCTGTAATAATAAGAAAAAAAGAATTTTTCCTCCATAAAATACCCCCTCCCCGGCGAAATGGCACACAAACTATGCCACTATAATGTGCGGTTTTGCCGGGTACTTTAGCTTGTGAATTCCCCCACGTGGAGGGTAGTGATGGTTGTATATAAAGCTGTTCCGCTTCGGCCTGCTCGGGGTCAAATTTTCTTCCATTTTCTATGCGAATGGTGTCCCACTTTTTACTTGTTCTCAAAATAATTAGGTATATTGTAGAAGCTCTTTGAATGTGTTCTGTTTAGTAAAATAGAAGAAATTGAACATTGGCGAAAGCACTCAACCCGGATTCAAATTCGTGTAATTCGTGCCATTCGCGACAATTGGTGGTTAGGAATTTGTCGCCAAAAAAACAAAAAAATGAAATATGCCCTGAGCTTGTACGGTTTTGTACGGATCGCCTCCTGGAACGCAATGTGGGCGCGGGTCCTGGAAGGGGGTGTTTTTGTACCCGCCTTTTACCCGTGTTTTACCCGCTGTTCACCCGTGTGCCGGCCTGTATTTGGCCTATGATCAGCCCTTGTTTGGCCGTATAGCCTTTAAATTATCAGTTGGCTAAGCGCAAAAAGAGAACCAGCGCCTTGAAGTAAGAATTGGACAAGCCTGATCTTTTGCCGGGTGTATAACAACAAATATGTATTTTTATTTTTTTAATTAACCACTTGCCAAATAATTATTTATGCTTGCTTTAATAAATGTTAGAAGATCAGCCAAGATCATTGCCTTTTATGTAGCATGCTGTTGCTTTTGCTGCATACAGGCCCATGCCCGGAGCCCCAAATTTAAGGTGATCGCTTTTTTTACTGCGCGAAACGACCAGGCGCATATCAGCTTTGTGCATGAGGCCAACAAATGGTTTCCAAAAATGGGGGAGAAATATAATTTTATTTATGACTCAACCAAAGACTGGAGCAACCTTAATGCGGAGTTTCTTTCCCATTACCAGGTAGTGCTCTTCTTAGACACCCGGGCCGATGATCCTGCACAAAGAAAGGCTTTTGAACAATATATGAAAAATGGCGGCGGCTGGATGGGATTTCATTTTGCGGGCTTTGCGCTTACACCATCAGAGTTTAACCAGGACTGGGATTGGTACCACAATGAATTTTTGGGCTCGGGGTCATATGTCAGCAATACCTGGAGGCCGGTACCTGCCGTTTTGCGGGTGGAAGATAAAACGCATCCTGCAACAAAAGGATTGCCTGATACTTTTAGATCCTCAGCAAGTGAATGGTACAGGTGGTCCAACGACCTGCGCCAGAACCCTAACATAAAGATCCTGCTTTCAATAGATTCAACAAGCTTCCCGTTGGGAACAGGCCCTAAATTAAACGAGATATGGCACAGCGGTTACTACCCCATAGTCTGGACGAATAAGAATTACAGGATGGTGTATTTTAATTTCGGCCACAATGATATTGACTACGAACACAAAACCAATAAGGAGCTATCATTCACTTTTGGAAATAAAAACCAGGATAAGCTGATTATTAATAGCCTGCTATGGTTGGGCCGGGGTAAAAAATCAACAACTTCGGAGAAATAAGGGCAGAAAGATATTGCATGGTTTATAAAACACCTCTTTAAAATGGACCTCTAAAGGGGAAAACGGCCTGTGCCTGTTATGGTATAATTAATGTCTTATTGTAACAATGTACCCAAAAGTTACATTGAAAACAATAATGCGGTATTTTATACAAAATCTGCCTAAAAACTTAATTGTCCTCTTTTTTGCACTTCCGTTTTATGCCCAGGCACAAACTGAAGTTAAAAGGGAGACCTCGGAAACTAAAAGGGATACGGCAGAAGAGCGGGACCTGATAGACATTGCCAAAGAAACCCTTCACTACAAAACAAAAAAGATAACACCCCGGGGTGGCCGAAAGGTATATTTTTCACTGCTGCCCTTAACCTCGAATGTTCCGGGAGGGGGCAAGGCCCTGGTTACTTCTACCACTGCGGGTTTTTATATGGGGCCAAGATATACCACTTCGTTATCCAGTGTAGTGTTTTCGCCTTACGTGTCATTTAACGGGCGTTTTGGCTTGCCATTACGGTCAAATGTATGGCTTAAGGATAATCAATTTGATATTTTAGGGGATACGCGTTTCCTGGTATATCCCCAATATACCTGGGGACTTGGCGGTAACAGCAATGCTAACCGGGTGCTGGTAAATTATAAATATATCCGGTTTTATCAAAGTGCGTTAAAGCAGGTGATGCCCTTTATTTTTGCCGGGGTCGGTTATGCCATGGATTATCACATCAACATCAAGACGATTGGTGATACCATGAGCTTGCAAAAATTTACAGGATATAATGCCGGCACCATAACCGGGCAAAACTCCTTTTCGTCGGGCTTGCTGTTTAATGTGTTGTACGACTCGCGCGTTAATGTCATCAATCCTGCGTCCGGTTGTTATACTTCCATCGTTTTCAGAACAAACCAGCAGCTTTTAGGAAGCAATACCAACTGGAATTCACTTGTCGTTGACTGGCGCAAATACCTTGCTTTCAAAAAAGACAGGCAGGACGTACTGGCCCTGTGGGCGTATTACTGGACCGTGCTTAACAGGGACGTGCCTTATCTTGACCTTCCAAGCATTGGGTGGGATTCTTATCAACGGTCAGGCAGGGGGTTTGACCAAAACCGTTATCGCGGGGATGGCCTTATTGATCTTGAAGCTGAGTACCGCAGGGATATTACCCGCAACGGCCTGTTTGGTTTTGTTGTATTTGCCAACATGAATTCTGTTACAGAACCCGGTACATACAATTTTCAATACCTGCATCCTGCTGCGGGGCTGGGCGTAAGGATAAAGTTCAACAAACTCTCCGGCACAAACGTGGCCATTGACTATGGAGCCAGCAAAGGCTTTTCCAGCTTTTATATTAATCTTGGTGAAGTATTTTAAGCATCAATGCCAGCCAATATCCGAGAACCTATTGACTTTGGCCTTCTTCCGCTGGCGGTGTAAAGGCAGGCTTCTTTTCTTCCGTATGGTTTATGCCGAAATTATACCTTAAGGTTATTCCGCACCGCCGGCTGTCTGTTATCCTGCTGCCATTCACTAATACGTCGCCCTGCTGCAGGTGAAATAATGACTTATTTGTTTTTAAAAGGTCGGTGCCGGACAAAATGATGGCCAGCTTTTTATTTAAGAACGTTTTTGTTGCACTCAAATTTAGCTGCCCCATCGTCTTTAATTCATTAAGCAGCCTGAAGCCGTTCACATACATCCATGCATTCAGGTTAAAGTTCAGTGTAGGCGTTGCCTTAAACTGGTGGCCGGTAAAGAATGTCCAGCTATCCCGGCTGTAGTTAAAAGGCAGGTTCTCATAAGTGCCGTTGTACTGAATATAATTGAACTGCACACCCAGGTACATAAAGTATTTGTGGCCGGAGGGCAGCCCGCCAAAAAGGCGCGAATATATCTCCCTGTATTTACCAAGGTTGTCATAAGTACGGAACGCTATTTTAGTGCTATCGTTTTGATAGGTAACATTGTTGAATACATCCTTGGTATTATTTACGCCAATGGCCAGTACAGGAAAATCATTATAGGTAACATTTGCTTCGTAATTGGTAGTGAACTGCGGCTGCAGTTTGGGGTTGCCTTCTTCGTAGGTAAACTGGTCAATAAGTTTTGGGAAAGGGTTTAGCTGATCGTACCCCGGCCTTAATATACTTCTGCGAAAAATGACATTACCAATAAGCGGGTAGCCAAAAATCTTGAGCAGGTTTCGCTTTATATAAAAATAAGGAAACAGGTCAGTTCGCTTTATATCGAACGGCGTACTCACAGGTACAGTTTGGTTACCGGTAATGTCGGTATATTCCAGCCGCAGCCCGGCTTTAAAGATAAAGCTATGGTACAGTTTTGACAACTGCACATACCCTGAGCCAATGTTCTCCTTATAACTGAATGTATTGGTCTTAAAGCTGTCAACCTGCGTTGGTGTGGTGCCCTGTTGCAGGTAATAAAGGGCTGTATTGTTATTTGCTGCGGTGCTGAGTTTAAGCCCTGTTTCCAGTATGAATTTGTTTTGCAACTGCAGGGAAAGATCACTCTTAAAAGTAACGAAGTTTGAGATGCCAAGTACATTCCCATTGCCTGTTAATGCCGGTCCCGGTGGCAATATATAGTCAAGATCATAAGCCTGTGTATTGGTGTTCCGGGAATAGGTATAATCTATCTCGTTTGTCCATTCGCTGCCAACGGAATCTATCTTGTATTTGGAGAAGAGGGTGTTGCTCACCACCAGCGAATTGCCGACATTGCTTATGGGCGACTGGGTTTGCAACAGATCTGTTTGTGACGATGTATTGCTTACTGTATTATAGGTAGCGGCAAGGCTGTTATTATGCGTGGCAGTCACCCGGATATCATAGGCTATATTGAACCTTTTGGCGAAGGCGATATTAAACCCGCCGCCTGCATAATTTGTTACAGGCGAGTATTTGGTGGATGACATTTGTGCGAGCGATGTATCTGCATGGATAATGCGCGTGCTTTGTATGTCCTCATAATAATTGCGGTGAGTGTACTGGTAGGATATATAAGAAGTGATGTTGCCGAAACTTTTATTAAGGCTGATGCCTGCAGTCCTGGTATCATATACGCCCTGGTCGTTTCGTATATTGATGCTGCCCGAAGTGCCGATCTCAACACCTTTTTTTAATACAATGTTCACAATGCCACCGCTGTTGGCAGCGTCATACCTTGCAGACGGTGTGCGTATGATCTCAACCCTGCTTACACTGCCTGCGGGCAGGCTTTTTAATAAGGATGCAATATCAGTTGCACTCATACGCATCTCAACGCCATTGATATAAACAGTGGCCGGTGTAGAGCTGTTAAGATATATATTGCCATCCTGGTCAACAACGGCGCCGGGTATCTTTTCCAGTACCTCATAAGCGTTGGTGCTTGTGCTGGCAAGCTGTTCAGCATCTACAATGGTTTTGTCATCCTCCTGCCGCATCAACGGCTTGCTGGAAACTACGGTAACTGCTTTCAGGTCCTTATAGTTAGCTATAAGCTGCAATGCGACTGTCAGAGATTTGTTTGTAACAGTTATGTTCTTTTGCAGGGTGTCAAATCCAACCGCAAATACTTTTATAAGATAGCGGCCAAAGGGTTTTACCCTGAATGTATTTTTTATGGGCTGGCTAATTTGCGAATGAAGAAGCACACTGTCAGGCAACGAATAAAGCTGGATGGTTGCCCCGGCCACTGAATCTTTTCCGGCTGCCTTTAAAGTAATTTGTACACTAACGCTTTGTGCGTTGGCAGCAGTGTAAAGAAATGCAAATACAGCCGCACATAACGATCTTATTTGCATATAATGTTTTGCAGGTTTGAATACGAGGTGTCGCTGTTAATGATGCCTGCCAGTATAAGATATCTCAAAAGCATAGCTGTTAATTTGGTATTGTTCAACTTGTTCAAAATTAATTATTTTTTCGCCTCACTCTCGTTCTCTCTCCGCCCGGAGAGAGATGCCCCAGGTCAGTTGCATTTATAAAATTTATTCCTTACGCAATCACTCTTTCGCATACCGTGCTCCAAACTCATATCCTCCAATTCGTACTTATTAGTAATTCGCAGATAGCCCTACCCTCCAAGTCATACATTCGCACTTACATTCTCTGATTCGTACATTCGTATTCATTCGTAATTCGTAGCTGGCCCTATCCTCCAATTCGTACATTCGTATTCATTCGTAATTCGTAGATGCCTGTCAACGGTCATCTATCATCTGTCAACTCATTCCGCCACCGCTTTCCTCACCGCCGGTGCTACTTTCGTTCCAAACAATTCTATTGAGTGCATTACCTTATCATGCGGCATCGTGCCCACGCTTATGTGCAGCAGGAAACGGCTGAGCTTAAAAAGCGAATGTTCATACAGTATCTTGTCAATCACCTGTTCCGGGCTGCCCACCAATAACGCACCCTGCTTTTGCCGCATTGCTTCGTATTGGGGCCTGCTCATGGGCTGCCAGCCACGCTCGCGGCCAAGCTTTGTCATAACGTATGCATAGGATGGATAGAATTCATCAGCTGCCTGCTGCGATGTGTCCGCGACATATCCGTGCGAATGAACACTCACAGGCAATTCGCCATGCCCGGCCTTTTCAGATGTTTTACGGTATAGCTCTATCAGGGGGACAAAATGTGCAGGGTTGCCTCCGATGATCGCTACCGCCAGCGGCAACCCAAGTGTTGCTGCGCGCACCACAGACTCGGGCGTGCCTCCCACAGCTACCCATACCGGCAGCTTTTCCTGGAAAGGGCGCGGATAAACGCCAAGCCCGTTAATAGCTGTACGGTGCTTTCCTTTCCACGTAACCTTTTCCGTCTCGTTTATCTTTAGCAATAATTCCAGCTTCTCTGAGAAAAGGGTATCGTAATCATGCAGGTCGTAACCAAACAAGGGGAATGATTCAATGAACGAACCCCGCCCTGCCATGATCTCCGCTCTGCCACCTGATAAAAGATCAACTGTCGCAAACTCCTGGAATACCCGTACGGGATCATCCGAACTTAGAACTGTAACTGCACTGGATAATTTTATATTCTTTGTTTTTACGGCAGCCGCAGCAAGTATAGTAGCGGGTGATGATGCCACAAAATCAGGCCTGTGGTGCTCACCTACCGCATAAACCTCCAGCCCAACCTGGTCGGCAAGCTCTATCTCTTCCATAAGGTCCATCATGCGTTGGTGCGGCGCAACTGTTTTACCTGTCTCCGGGTCAGGAGTAAGCTCAGCGAAAGTGGTTATTCCAAGTTCCATAATAGTCAACAAATTTGCTGCAAAGTTACACCTTATAAACAGGTGTTCAATGCCTTGTATGCTGATGTGCTGATGCCGGGAAGGATAAAAATCACAAAGCTTTATATTTGCTGATTTAAATTCTTCGGCATACCTATAGAATTTATACATAGCTTTCATCATTATTCAAAACTTCCTATATGAAAAAAATCATCCTTCCATTATTGTTGATCGGGCTGTTTATTCATGCGCTGATGTCATTAAATGCACAGGGCAGCGGTTATAAGGTTACCAAAACATTTCATATTGCAAGCAGCGGAGGCTGGGACTATATTTCATCAGATCCAGAATCGAACAAGCTGTATGTATCGCATGGCACCCAGGTAAATATCCTGGATAAAAAAACAGGTGACTCATTAGGCGTTATCCCGAACACAACGGGTGTACATGGTATTGCCTTTGCTGAGCATTTTGGTAAAGGGTACACGAGTAATGGCAGGCTGAATAATGTTACAGTATTCGATCTAAAAACGGCAGCGGTGTTTGGCCAGATAGCAACAGGTGAGAACCCGGATGCTATATTTTATAATGACTATTTAAAGAAGATCATTACCTGCAATGGAGGGGGCCAAAGCCTTAGCGTGATTGACCCTGCAACAGGTACCGTTGTTGCAACTATTCCTGTAGGCGGCAAGCCCGAAACTGCCGTAAGTGATGATAAAGGGAAAGTATTTGTGAATATTGAAGATAAGAATGAGATAGCGGAAGTAGATATCACAACCAATGCGGTGATTGCACGCTGGCCACTTGCACCCGGCGAAAGGCCAACAGGTTTGGCGATAGATAGAAAAACGCACCGTTTGTTTGCAGGCTGCAATAAAATGCTGATAGTAATGAGTTCGGATGACGGTAAAATTGTTGCCAATGTAGCAATAGGCAATGGTTGTGATGGCGTTGGCTTCGATTCAAAGCGCAAGCTTGTTTTTGCTTCCTGCGGGGAAGGCGTGGTATCTGTTGTTGAAGAAGTATCAGCAAATGAGTTTAAAAATATTGAGAATGTACCCACCAAAAGGGGTGCACGCACCATAGCCGTTGATGAAAAATTGCATGCAGTTTATTTGCCAACAGCTGATTCTCAACCGCAGGCAGCTGGTGCACAGGGCAGGCCACAAATGATTCCCGGTACATTTCAAATAGTGGTAGTGGAAAAATGATGGCGTTTGACGATTATTAAAAGCATAATTTTTAAGTATCCGGGGTCTGTCTTTTTTTGGTTGCCTTTTATGCAGCTGTGCAAAATGCTGATTTACCGGGCACAGGCGGCGGATTATTATTATCTTATTCTTTATAACCCTTATACCATGGAAAACAATAATGAATTGTTCAAAACACTGCATTTCTTTACCGAGCCAGGATTGCAGGAGGAGATACTTCAGCATGGCAAGGTAGTTTCATTCAACAAAGGCGATGTAATTGTAAAGGATGGCCAATACGTAAAATTCCTTCCGATAGTTATCAAAGGCTCTATAAGGGTTTACCAGCAAAAAGAAGACAGGGAGATATTGTTATACTATGTTCGGGCTGAAGAAACCTGTACCATGTCACTCACTGCCGCGTATTTTGAAAATAAAAGCACATCGCATGGCATTACCGTTGAACCTACAGAAGCGCTTATTTTTCCTGCAAGTATGATCGCTGAATGGCAGTTAAAATATGTTTCCTGGAATAAATATATTTTAAAGATGTTCAGGAGCCGTTATGATGAACTGGTAGGATCATTACAGAGGCTTGCCTTCGACAACATAAATGTGAGGGTAATGGAATATTTGAAAAGAAAGGGGCAAAATGAAGCTGACAGAAAAATATATTTATCCCATCAAAACCTTGCCGATGAGCTTGGTACCACAAGGGTTGTTATATCCCGCATACTTAAACAGTTTGAAAAAGAGAAGAAGATAAAACTGTTCCGCGGGGCAATTGAGCTGTTGTAATTCCACCGCCTTTCACTGCCGGTGCAGCCGCCACCAATATTTTTTCTGAGAATTTTTAGCTATGTATCATTTGATACCGTCCGCAGGGTACCGGCATACCTAATATTGCGTGATCAAAATAAACCAGGATAGCAAACTTTCCTTAAAAAAACAAAAACAAAAAGATCATGAAAACATTACATTGCTCAGATGCCGGATTTGATTGTAAGGGTGTTATAAGCGGCAGTACAGATGAAGAAGTACTTAGCCAGGCGGCAGAACACGCTCTTTCAGTACACGGTGTTTCCGTTACACCAGAGCTTGCAGAACAACTAAAAACTTTGATCAAAGAAGAAGCTGTTTAGTCGTAAAGATCAATCGCTAAAAAGCCTGAGGGGTATAGTTTTAATAAAACCGTATCCCTTTTTACATTTGCTTAATGTTCCTGTCCAGGTTATTTCATTTAAGTCTGCTTCTCTTAGCGTCATTGTAATTATTTTTTTGCCCTGAGCAGCCTTAAATATGATTTAAAATAAACTGAAATCATATAAATCTTTACTGAAAAACATTACCATTGTCGCAAACCAATATTTCATGAAAAAACTGTACGCTGTTTTTCTTTCATTCGTATGGCTGCACGTTTCTGCACAAACCGACTCACTTATTTACGGAAAGATCCCCATTGACCCCTCAAGGTGGTACCAGCTAAACAATGTAAGCAATGGCCTTCAGCAATTGTTTGACGGCGACCTGTTTACCCGGCCCAATACAGGATGGGGTAAAATATTAAGCAATTATGACGCTTATTATCCTGTACCTGACGGCATGGATATGACAATAGACAGCATTAAATTATTTGACTGGGAAGGTGTGATGACTGCTTACCCGGCAAACTTTTTTGCCATTACCGACACATCGTGGCAGCGGATACATATAGCCACTTTTACAGGTGAAAGATATAATGCCTGGGACGGCCCTTATCCCGACAGGCCGGATGTATATGCGCTGGATACCCCGGTAGCTCACGTGCGGTACATCGTACTGAACAGTTGGTACGAATACCCGACCGAAGTAGAATTCTACGGCTCCTATAAAGCTGTGCCTGCTGCATCTGCCGCCACCAAAACTTTTATGCCGCTCAAGAATTTTTTTGGCGTTAATGCCTTTGAATGGGATTTTGAGAACCCGTCAGTAAACCCAATGGTGACGGATGAAACAAGGATGCATGCCATTAAAAGCTTTACAGCAGTAAGACATTATATGGACTGGCAAAAACCTGAATCTGTTGAAGGAAAATATACGTTTGACCCCGTGCACAGCGGCGGATGGAATTACGATACCATTTATGCAAGGTGCAAAACAGAAGGGATTACTGTACTGGCGTGCCTTAAGACCCTTCCTGACTGGATGCTCGCTTCTTATCCCTCTGATCAGCAGGATGCCGAAAATGTACCGGTGCATTATGGTTTGGATTTTTCCGATCCCGTATCCTATATTGAACAGGCAAGAGTAGCTTTTCAGTATGCGGCACGATATGGCAGCAATGCAAATGTAGATATGTCATTGGTGACCGTTGATTCCTCCCAGCGATGGACGAATGACGATATCAACCGGGTAAAGGTGGGGCTTGGTACCGTTAAATATATTGAATGTGATAACGAGCGCGATAAGTGGTGGAAAGGCCGCAAGGCTTACCAAACAGGCCGTGAGTATGCTGCTAATCTTTCTGCATTTTATGATGGCAATAAAAATACCATGGGGCCGGCCATAGGGGTAAAAAATGCCGACCCTAATATGCAGGTGGTTATTGGAGGATTGGCTTCTGCCAATACAGATTATATCAGGGGTATGATTGACTGGTGTAAGGAATTCAGAGGTTATAAGGCTGACAGTTCTGTTAATCTTTGCTGGGATGTTATTAATTATCACCTGTATGCCAATGATGCCCGCTACCAGCCAAACGGATGGCCTTCAACCGGCGTGGCCCCGGAACTTTCGACGAACGATTCTGTTGCCAATGCCTTTATTCAAATGGCACATCAATATCTTGCCGATATGCCGGTATGGATAACAGAAACCGGTTATGATGTTAACCAGGGCAGCCCGGATAAAGCCATACCCATTGGCAGTAAATCCGCATTAGAAACGCAGGGAGACTGGATTTTACGAACAGCTTTGACCTATGCAAGGTCAGGCGTACAACGAACATTCTTTTACGAGTTGTGTGATGACAACCCATGGAGCGGCGGCCCTTACGCAACAAGCGGTTTGGTAAATGATGACAGGTCGCGCAGGGTGGCTGCCGATTACCTGTACCAAACCAATAAATTGTTTGGCCAGTATGCGTATACCCAAACATTAAACAGCGACCCTTTTGTTGATAAATATGCCGACAGCGGAAAATATATGTATGCCCTGTGGGTGCCTGATGAAGTTGGCCGTACAGCAAGCTATAACCTTGACCTTGGCAATGCAGATACAGCAGTTATATACAACCTGCAGGAAGGCAGTGACAGCATGCAGATGCAAAAAACCGCAACCGTTAACGGCATTGCAACTATTAATGTAACGGAAACACCGGTATTTGTAGTACCTCAATATGATTCTGACAGCCTGTTTGCCTTTAATGGCTTTAGCGGCGATAATGCAGCAAATTTAAACTGGCAGGTTTCTGCAGACTCAGCGAATGATTCTTATATCGTTGAAAGAAGCGCTAACGGAACCGATTTTACTGACATAGGCAAAATAAAGTCTGGTAAAAGCACCCTTCCGTTAACGGGTTATACTTTCAAAGATGAAAAACCGGCAACAGGTACAAATTATTACCGGCTGCGAAAAATAGATATCCATTCAAATGCATCTTATTCTAACGCAATTGCTTTAAAATTTCAGCATCCGGTACAATTGCAGGTATATCCCAATCCAACAACTCAAAGTATAACAATAGAAGGTTTACCCGGAGGCTCTGTTGCAAACCTTACATTGCTGACCAATGAAGGAAAGATACTTGAACAGCAAACTGCTAATAGTACTTCTTATACATGGAATGTTAGCAGGTTAGCAGCAGGTGTTTATTACGTAGCAGTAAATTCGGCAGGCAAACAGGTAAGGTTAAGATTTGTGAAAACAAAATAGGGACATCAGAGGCAGCTAAAATACAATACAAAAGCCCGGGCTATCCCGGGGTTTTGTATTAACGTATAGATGAATTACAATGGCCGTACCCAAATATTACGATAGCTTATAGGCTCACTTTTATCACCATGCGCCTGCAATTTAATAGGGGCCGGGCCATGCTTGCGGTATTGCGGGTAACCAATGTAAGGGGTATCACCCAGCAGCGTGGTATTGTTTTGTACAAGCACACCGTTATGCAGCACAGTTACCCGTGCAAGGCTTTTTAATGTGCCGTTCTGGTTAAATTCAGGGGCAGTCCATATAACATCATAAGATTGCCATTCGCCGGGTGGCCGGCAGGCGTTTGCAAGTGGCGCTCCCTGTTTGTACATGCTGCCCACCTGTCCGTTGGTATAGGTTTTATTATTGTAATTATCAAGCACCTGCAGTTCATATCCGCCGGCGCCCCATGGCAGGGAAGCCAAAAATATACCACTGTTGCCACGCGCCTGCCCGCTGCCTGTTATGTTCGCAGGTATGCGGTATTCAATATGCAGTTGATAACTGCTGAAGCTTTTCTTCGTTTGAATATCCCCGGTGGCCTTGTTAACGGTCATTACACTGTCAGCAAGTATCCAGCTTGCAGGCATACTGTCTTTTACATTAACCCATTCGTCAAGGTTCTTGCCATTAAAAAGTATGATGGCATCGCTTGGTGGTTGCCCAACAGCCGGGCCGGGCGTTACCACAGGCGGTACCGGATTGTAAAATTCGGTTTCCTCCGGTTTCATGGTTTGCTGCTGTGCGTGGCCCGTGGCCACCATACCGGCAACTGCAAGGGCTGTAAATGCTATTCGTACTATATGTTTCATGTGGCTGTTTTTTTAGATCGCTAAAGTAAGGGATTTCGGGGAAGAAGTTCATAGTTCATGGTTCATAATTCATGGTTAAAAATACATGCGGATGGACATCCTGAATATTTACATATTTTAAAAAAGCCTGTTGCCTTTTCCATGAGCTATGGGCCATGAACCATGAACCCGGAAACTACAGCACCAGCTGCCTGTACAACCGTTGCAGCATCTCTGCTGCATCTTCACATAAACCCGGATGTACTTTTGATGTTTGCACCACAGTACTTCTTGTAGCCGTAAGCCACCTGAACCGCTCTGCGATGGATAATTTTCCTATCTCACCGCCTTCGTTGCCACCTTTGCAAATCCGCTGAAAACTGCACAGGTACTCGTGTATCTCAGCGATATTTATTTGTGAAGAAAGCGCCGCGATCCTCTTTTCATCCAGGGTAAACTCCATCTGCAAAAATTTTTGTTTGGCACAATACAGCACAACCCCCGCGTTGATAAACTCTTCGCGCTCCACCTTTGGCACTATGCGTATAACAGCATATTCAAATAAGTGTTTCTCTGGCATACTGTGCTTCTTTTACAAAAATTTGAGAATTGGCGATCCTGGACATTAAGAATTGTTTATAAGCCTGCCTGTGTTCCTCCGGCGATTGAAATAATGCCTCTCCTGTAAGCCATTCATCCGGCACCAGGTCCACAATATCCTGTATCCGTTCTTCATTGAGCAACAGGTGGTGTGCGGCATCAGCCCTGGCCAGTTCCGACGCGTATGGCAACAGCACATGTTTTTTTACATGCGTAAAAGGGCTTAGCGCCTGCTGCTCCCAATTGTCCCACGAGTGGTGAAAGTATAACGATGCGCCATGATCTATCAGCCATAATTCCCGGTGCCACAACAGCATGTTTGTATTGCGGCAGGTACGGTCAACATTGGTAAGCAGGCAGTCAAGCCACACAATTTGCGATGCGAGGGTTGCATCAACGGCAGTAACAGCAGGATCAAATGTTATTGAGCCCGACAGGTAATGCAATGCGAGATTAAGCCCCACACTGGCTTTATTCAGATCCTGTATCTCTTCGTCAGGCTCTGTGCGGCCAAATGCCTCATCCAGGTTGGCAAATACAATTTCAGGCACACGTAAACCCAGGGTGCGGGCGATCTCTCCACCAATCAGTTCGGCAATAAGGGCTTTTACCCCCTGACCGGCCCCGCGAAATTTAAGCACATATAAAAAACCATCATCCCCTTCCGCGATAGCAGGCATGCTGCCGCCCTCGCGTAACGGGGTTACATATCTTGTAACATTAATGGTCCGTAATTCCGGTTTACTATAAGCCATATTGATTAACCTGTGGAATGCAATTTAGCGTAAAAATAATACGAAGGCCGCCAACCTCTGACTAATACCTTTGCAGCGTACCTTAGTACATTCAAAAAACCATGCCTTACAATCCTTTAACTTTAAATTTTTGCAACAACGAATGCACAAATCATTACACATGAAAAAGATTTTTTTTCTTGCAGCGTTAACCATTGTCATCACATCGTTTACGCATAAAGATATTACATGGGTTGCGATCGGTGACTCCATCACTTATTTAAATGAGCACCCAAATGAAACAGGTAACAGAATAACAAAAGGGTATATGACAATGGTAGCCGAAAAATTACCCTATATACATTACACCAACCAGGGCCATAACGGGTGGACATCTGGTGGCATCGCAGATGCGATTGATAAACTCGGGCTTGAAAAGGCCGATGTGTATTCTATATTCCTGGGCACCAACGACTGGTGGCAGGGCCGCCCCGTTGGCACATTAGCGGATTATGAAAATAATACAGGCAACAAAACGGTGTATGGCTCTTTCCGTATTATTATAAACAAACTGCGCAGCCTCAATAGTGGAGCGAAGATCATTTTGATCACGCCGATGCAGCGTGCTGATTTTGTGTACGTGGCGGATATGAAGAACAATGCCTATGGAAGCTATAAGCCAAAGAATGGACAAACGCTGGAACAGTTTGCAGATGCCGTGAAAGCTATTGGCCGGTATGAACACGTTACTGTGGTGGACCTGTATCACACAAAAAGCCTTGCATTACCAAACCTGGTAAAGTATAAACGCCTGAGAGACCCTCAAACCGGGGAATATAAAAATTATCCTTACCCGCATTTTATCAATATACCTTTTGATCCTTCAAAAGATGAATACCCTTACCCGGTTGATGCCATTAACATGACTTACGACGGCTTGCACCCATCAGATAAGGGTTTTGCCGTAATTGCAGATATGCTGGTAAAAGTGATGAAGAAATTTTGATGCATAAAGGATTGAGCGTGGATGATAACCCTTTGTTGCTTACATCACCTGGCGTCTCAAGTTTGCCGGCTCACGTATTCATCGCATACATGATGATGTTAACGCCAAACTTCGTGTTGTCTTCCGCTAAAAAACGTTTGTTCCTGAAATCGTAGTCCCACTCACAGCCGTAATCTTTGTTACTGTACAATACTGCTATACGCCCGTTGATCTCTATCGCTTTCAGGTAATCGTGTACAAGGTCATCGCCCCATCCGTTCAATTCAAAACCTGTTGTGGGCGGCCCCTTCTCGAAATTGAAGAATGAGCGGTATATATCATGGTTATTGGGAATTTTTTTAAGGGCAGATCCTCCAAAAATAGTTTGCATTTGTGCTTCAAAAGATCTTGCAAAAAGACCATCAATATCATGGTTGCAGTCATCTGCAAATACAAAGCCGCCATTCTCCACATATTTTTTAAAATTGGCACTTTCCTCAGCATCAAATTGTACCAGCTTATGGCCGCTTATATAACAAAATGGATAGAGGAACAGCTCATTACTGCTAAGGTCTATCACCTTTTCCTGCAGCGTTACAGGTATAGTAGTGTATTCGATCAGTGAGTTTAAGATATTCGACGGCATGCGCTGGTCGGTATCCCAGTCGCCGGAACGGTATCTTAATCGTGTAAATGTAAATTTCGCCCTGTTCATCACTATAAAATTATGTCCATATAATTACATGAAGGCAATAAATAAAAACATTTAGAATAAATTAAGCAAATGCGTTGGTGAACACATACCAACACGATGAGACAGGACAAATAATTCGGTATAATTTGGTTAATTGTCGTTTAAACACGTCTTATCCAAAATATTTACCACTACTAACATATTTGCTTTGTGTAACCCCTTTTTTTATAATTTACGGGTTAACTTTATAATAATTAGTAAAATAAATACAGCGTCTTGGATACAGCAGAAGTTAACGTAGAACAGTTATTAAGTAAACTGCCGCAATTAAAAAAAGAGATACAGAAAATTATAATAGGGCAGGATATTGTGCTGGATGAGATATTAGTGGCGCTTCTTGCCGGAGGCCATTGCCTGCTTGAGGGGGTACCGGGCCTTGCAAAAACATTAATGGTAAAAACATTGTCGCAGGCGCTGCATTTATCGTTCAGGCGCATCCAGTTCACACCCGATTTAATGCCCACAGATATTATTGGAACTGAGATACTGGAAGAAGACCATGTTACCGGCAAGCGTTTTTTTAAATTCAATAAAGGCCCCCTGTTTGCCAATATAATTTTAGCTGACGAAATAAACCGCACCCCGCCAAAAACACAGTCTGCATTGCTTGAAGCGATGCAGGAATTTGAAGTGACGTATGGCGGCCAAACGTATCCGCTCGACAGGCCTTTTTTTATTCTTGCTACACAAAACCCTATTGAGCAGGCAGGTACCTATCCTTTACCTGAAGCACAGCTTGACAGGTTTTTGCTGTACATAAAAATTGGCTATCCTTCTGATAAGGAAGAGATAGAAGTGTTAAACAGCACTACCGGCAGCAAGAAAGTTTTGATAGAACCCGTTATAGGTGCAAACGAAATACAGCAATTACAAAGGCTTGTACGTGAGGTAAGCATTAGTGAAGAACTTGTGGAATACGTGAGCAACCTGATCCGTGCTACAAGGCCCGAAACAACAACTATAAGTTATGTTAAAGAGTGGGTGCGCTGGGGTGCAGGCCCGCGTGCAGGGCAAAGCCTGATACTTACTGCTAAAGCAAGGGCTTTGTTTAAAGGACGTTATGCTGTTATAATGGAGGACCTTCATGCAATGGCCTACCCGGTACTAAGGCACAGGGTATTGATGAACTTTAAGGCTGACGCTGAAAACATAACCGCGGATGATGTTACAACAGAATTGGCGAAGAATATTCAGCGGCCTAAAACGGTGATAAGGTAATTGGCATGCACCCCACTTTATTATAAGTATATAAACACTCAATATTTAAAATACGAACTGTGTATGCCTAAAATAGGTTGACAGATTTATTAACGAATATCGAACAAATTTAACTGTCCTGGGTTTCCTGATTTTTGGCTCACATTTACGGTGTATATCTTCATTTTACATCTTTTATCTTTTTGTATATCTAACAAGTGTTTTTCATATTGCACTGGTGACATATTATTCAGGCTTTGATGGGGCCTGGTGCCGTTATAGGCTTTTACAGCCTCATCCAGTTTTATCTCAAGTTGCCGCCTATTATTAATTTCCATTCGGTTGAGATATTGGTTTTTTACCGTGTCATTTAGCCTTTCTATATGTGTGTTTTCATACACTTCGTTGCACATACTTATCCGTATCTCATATTTGTCAAGCAGCGCTGTATAGTCATCGGCGGCATACTGGGTACCCTTATCTGAGTGATGGATGAGTGTATAATTATACTTTTCCACGCCTCTCAGTTTTAAGGCCATTTTCAGGGCCAAAAGGTTGTTCTCCGCCCGCATGTTCTCCGCAATATTATGTCCAACGATCCTTCTTGAATAAACATCCATTATCAGCACAATGTAAAAGAACTGGTCAAGGCAGTGCAGGAAGGTTATATCGCTGCTCCATACCTGGTTTATGCCTGTAAACTCCTCATCACCCAGCAAATTGCTGTAACGGTTCGATTTGATACTGTAAGTCGTCCGCGTTTTCTTTTCCAGGCTTTTTAACCTAAAGCCTTCCTGCATACCCAGCGCCACAAAAGCATCTCTTCCTATCCCTTCAGGTTTTAGCATCTCATACATAGTTCGTATGCCCATGCCGGGATGTATTTCCCTTACCTGCTCCATCATCCTTACGTACAACTCTGCTTTTTGAGCTTCTTCAATATACCTTTTTATCGCCTGGTAGTGTCCCTGCCGGCTTATGCCACATAATGCAAAAACATCGTTCATTTTAAACCAATGTTTTTGCTTGTGGACCCGGTACCATTCGATGGTGGCGTGTTGAAATTTTTTTTTAGGTCAAACCCCAGCTCTGCGCTCCCCACTTCTAACAGCTTATTTAAAAAATCTATTTCCAGCTGTTTTTGACCTATAATACGCTCCAACTCGGCTATCCGCCCCTGCAGATCATGGTTTTTAACTTCCTCGCTTTTCATTTGTACTACTAAAGTACATTTTTGCTCATGATGCGGCGAATACTTGTACAGCCATGAATATATGGCTTGATGGCTCACCTGGTGCTCGTTCATCAGCGCCCTGATCGTGGTGCGTTTACCTACAAGGTCTTTTATGGCCTTTTTCTTTAACTCTTCTGAGAATATCCGGCGCCCACGGATCTCTAATTTTTGCTTACTTTCATGCCTCATTGTTGACGGTTTTTTGTCAACCTATTTTAGGCATACACAAACACTCAATATTCAACACTCAATTTTCAAGTAAAATGAACGCGATCCTTCTACTTGAAAATTGAGTGTTGAATATTGAGTGTTAAAAGATAACCTTTTTAGACCGCTGAAGACATAAACCAATATATGAGCCGTTTACTTGATCCTAAAATATTAATGTCAATAAAGAACCTGCAGTTGGCGGCGAAGGCCACCATTGACGGTTTTATGGCAGGCATTAATAAAAGCAAAGTAAAAGGGCCCGGCCTTGAATTCAGCCAGTACAGGAGCTACCAGCCTGGTGATGACCTTAGATGGCTTGACTGGAAAATGTATGCGAGAAGCGACCGCTATTATATCCGCGAATCCGAGATAGAGACAAGTATATCTGTACGGTTCCTGGTAGATGCCAGTGCGTCCATGAACCACAAAGATGGTGAGTTCACTAAAATTGAATACACACGTTATCTTGCGGCCTCGCTGGCCTATCTTGCCAATCTGCAGAATGATTCAATAGGCCTGTATGTTTTTCAGAATGACAGCCTGTTTACGCTGCCGTCTAAAAAAGATATTCAGCACCTTGCCCGGTTTTATTATCAATTAGAGAGTATACACCCGCAGGGCACCTTTACACAGCCTGTACAATATAAAGATATTTTTTCCGGGTCAGCAAAAAAGGAACTACTGGTATTCATTACCGACCTGTACCAGCATGATGGTGAGATATTCAGGTTGCTGGATGCGCTGGCGTCATTGAAACATGAGATCATCGTCTTTCATATAATGGCAAAAAATGAATTTGATCTTGACTATAAAGGATATAATTCATTGCAGGACCTTGAGACCGGAAAGATAGTGGCAATCGATACCGGCAAAGAGAAAGAACTGTATAAACAAAACCTGGAGAAATATTTGTATTCATTGCGTGCGGAATTATTGAACAGGAATATCTTTTACCGCCTGATGAATATGGAACAACCTTTAGACCAGGCTCTTAAAGATTTTCTTAACCAGCGCAATAAACTAAAAGTATAAGCCTTGTTCTATTTTTTGCAACCTATATGGATGTACGCCACCGCAGGAATAATTATTCCTGTAGCGATACATTTATGGAATGTTAAACAGGGAAAAATACTTAAGGTGGGCAGCATTGCGCTGCTGACGTTGAATGCCACTAAAAATACGAGCAGCCTTAAATTAAATGAACTGCTGCTCCTGTTACTGCGTTGTTTGATGATAGTGTTATTGGCGGTGTTATTATCACAGCCGCAATGGAAGACCGCCCGAAAAAATGGACAAACCGGGTGGGTATTGATAAACAAAGAAGAGTTGAAACAAACCTATGATCATTTTAAACCACAGGTTGATTCATTAATAAAGGCAGGGTATCAATTTCACTATTTTGACACAGGCTTTGAGAAGAAAGATATTAATGATGCGCTTGCGGAACAAAAAGACAGCACTGCACAAAAGACCCCCGATTGGTGGGGTTTGGTAAGACGGCTGAATAACAACGTTGATACTGCTTTACCTGTTTATTTATTTACCTCCAATAGTTTGAACAGCTTTACAGGCAACAGGCCTGTAATATCCTTTCCTTTGCATTGGTACACCTATACTGTTCCAGACCAGGCGGCGATATTCTTGACAAATGCATACGCCACTTCAACAGACAGTATGCGCATTGTTATTGCCAACAGTACATCAACAGGAACAAAGAACAGTTACCAGGACGTTTCGTTGCGGGAACCAGGAAGTTTGGGTTATAGCGTGAATGCAACAAACAAGGGACTGGAACTTTCTTATAAAGGGGGTTATCCGGTCATCATTGATACGGCGACGTTGCATATAACCGTTTACGCGGATACTTATGTAAATGATGCCAGGTATTTAAAGGCTGCTATTGACGCCATTCGGCAATTCAGTAAAAGAAGAATCATACTATCTGTTGTGAATAGCGTTACGCAAGTCCCTTATAAACAAGACTGGTTATTCTGGCTGTCAGACCAGGAAATTCCCGGAAATATTACTGCGAATAATGTCTTTAAGTATGAACACGGAAAAGAACAGGGATCCAATTCGTGGATAATAACAGGTGATGAATATTCCCCGGATGCAGATCAAATATCGTTGTATAAATATATCCCGGTGCAAAATGCTGACGGGGTGGCTATTTGGCAAGATGGTTTTGGAAATACTTTGTTGAATATGGGGACGGGCAGGGTAAATATTTATCATTTTTTCAGCCATTTTGATCCGTCGTGGAATGATTTGCCCTGGAGCAATGATTTTCCTAAACTTCTTTTCAAACTGATCATTCATCAAGATGATCCGGCCTGGCTTTCACGTTCACAGGATAAGCGCAGTATTGATAATGCGCAGGTGCAGCCCCGCTTTAAGAAAGTAAATAATGACGCTAAAGCAGATGCGAATGTCTCAGAAGATCTTTCCAGGCTCTTTTGGGCACTTGTGTTCATTGTATTTTTCAGCGAAAGAATTATCGCACTCAACTTAAAAAAGGAGGCCTCAAATGCCTGAAGTTACCGGCAGGGATATTATTCTTTCGTTGCGAAAAAAATGGATGATCAATGCTGCATTGTCCGCCTCTTTATTTGCAATATCGGCTGCATTTATTTTAAACATGATTTTATTCAAAATATTTCTATTGTCATTTTGGTGGGTTGTCCCGTTATTTATCATCGCATTTGGGAGCGTGCTTTTCCTCAACCGTTCGTGGGATATAACTGCCCTTGATGTTGCAAAATTCTTAAATAAAAAATACCCGCAACTGGAAGAGAGTTGTGGCCTGTATTTAAAGCCGGCAGAGGAACTGAACCAACTGGAAAAATTACAGTTAGAAAGAGTGGAAATCGTGATAAGTGTAATTGAAAGGCCAAAAGAGTTTATTAAACTGCTGCGTATATCTGCATTAACATTGATATTCGCTTTAATAGTTAGTTTGGCATTATCTGTCGTGCCTTTTAATATCCATAAAAATGTAAACAGGAACGTTATCCCTGCAAATGAAACTACCAAACCTGAAAAAGTTTTGCCGGGTATAAACGATATAAATATCAGGATATCGCCGCCTGCCTATACACATATGCCTGTAACTAACCAGGCCCAGTTTAGTTTGCATATTGCAGAAGGTTCAGAACTCACGTGGCAGATACAAACAACTGCCGCTGTAAGGTCATTACAACTGCTTTTTAACGATTCAGGTTTATTGAAGTTAACAGCAATTAATAAGGATCATACGCTGTGGGCAACGCATAAAAAAATAATTAACAGCGGTTTTTACCAAGTAGCGCTTGACAGCAATATTTCAGAATTTTATAAGATAGAAGTGGTAAAGGACCAGCCTCCTGTTATTACAATTCAATCTCCAAAACCCAGTACTGTTATTGATTATGGTGAGCCGGAAAGGATAGACATTAATGCTGATATTTCCGATGACTATGGTGTTAAGGATGCCGCAATCATCGCTACGATTGCAACAGGCAGCGGTGAGGCAGTTAAATTCAAAGAGCAAAAAATAACATTTGCAAATTCGTTCTCTAAAGAATTTACGCAATACCATGTGCAGCGGTTGATCGATCTTACCGCACTGGGGATGCAGCCTGGCGATGAATTGTATTTTTATATAAGAGCAGAAGACAACAATGGCCATGAAAGACGATCGGATATTCATATTGTTTCTATCGCAGATACAGCGCAGCTTAGTGATGCTGAAGGCCTTACAGGCGGAATTAAAATAAAACCGGAATATTTCAGAAGCGAAAGGCAAATAATTATTGAAACGGAACAACTTATTAAAGACAAGGATACACTGGCGCAACAAGAATTCAATAACAGGAGCAATAACCTGGGGATAGACCAAAAATTGCTGCGCCTGCGGTATGGCAAATTTTTGGGTGAGGAAGAGGAGGCTGGAGAGGGAACGCCCGGAGCGGATAACGATGTGTTGTCTGATCCAAATAATTTTGGCAATGCTGCCAAGATACTGGACCAGTTCACCGACAAGCATGATAATGCCGAAGACGCAACCTTTTTTGATGCAGAAACGAAAAAGGAATTGATAGCTACCTTAACAGAGATGTGGAATGCGGAGATACATCTAAGGACGTTTAAACCACAGGAAGCATTGCCTTATGAATACAAGGCGCTCAGGCTGTTAAAGGACCTTCAACAAAAGTCGAGGGTGTATGTGGCTAAAACAAATTTCAGGACCACACCACTTAAACCAGAGAAACGTTTGACCGGCGATCTCAGCAAGATCATACAACCTGAGCAGCAAGCTGCCACTCAGAATAAAGACCAGGCTGATCAAATTTCTGCAAACGCCTTGGGTATACTGGAACAACTGCGAACAGGTAACGGCCTAAATAATGATGAATTACAAATTTTGCAGCGGTCTGCACAGTACTTGAGTAATAAAGCCGCCGCAGAGCCATCTGTTTATCTGCCGGCGTTACAGTCAATGAACGAATTGCTTAAGGCTTTAAAGAATAAAGAGCAATTATCAATACCCGGCATAAGCATTATAGAAAACGCATTGCAGAAAATGACTGCTGTACCTATGCGACTTCCTGCAAAGAATAACGGTACGCAATATGATGAGTTGCAGCAACAATATTTTAAAAATCTAACTAAACCACCAGGAGGCCAATGATCAACTTCGATTATATGGTCATTGGTGCAAGCCTGTGTCTGCTGCTGTTTATCTGCCGGCAGGAGTTTAAACGGCCTAACAGGAGGCTCTTAATATTGCGGTTAGCAGCAGCTTCGTTGCGTCGCAAGCACTTGGGCAGAGGAATACGTGTCATCAATAAACCTTGACCAAGAAAGATGAACCCTGGTTTGTTTTATATCGTTTGGCCCAAGCACAGTTCAATCTTAATCTCGCTCATCCATTGAACTTCCTCTCCACCCACAAAAAGGTACAGCAAATGATAAAACCGATCCAAAAGTAAAATTTAGACATGGGTACTTTTGCAGCTATACTTTCAGTTTGCGCAGCAGGTGTACCGTTTTGCGCAGAAACATATTGTTTCGTGGCTTTCATCTTTTCATTTGCCGCAACATATTTCCAGTCGCCGGTATCATATATATACACGTTAGTTATTTTGTCTGAGGTATTGACTGTTTGCCATCCTGTTCCTGCAGGCCAATAACTTCCCTCCCATTCAAAAGGCAGGTATGCATTTTGTTTAAGGTACACAACACTTTCCCCCACCGATAATTGTGAGGAAGTGTTAGCCATTGCTGCTATAACATCCGTCATATGGTCAATGCGGGGGAAGGCAGGCGATATGCTTATATTACCTGCCAGGCTCTTTTTCTTTGCCGCTTTTTCCAGCAGGTTGGACCAATAATTAAAGTAGGTGCCTGTATTGCCCGAAAGCATCCAGCTATAGGTATTATTAACAGTGGTAACCAATATTTTACCCTGACCGTATACAGTGCTGCTTGCTAATAATTGTAAGGTGGAATCTATTACCAATGACTGGCTGCCGGCTTGTTGCCTAATATATAAAGGCTGTTCAGCAGGCAGTGGTACCAATTTGTTTGAACCTGTTAACTGCAAAGAGATCTGTTGTTCTTTGCCTGGTGCTGTGTATAAAGAAAATAAACCGGTATAAAAGGAAGTTGGCAAAACCGTGTCCGCCTTAACGATCAGCCCTAGGCCATCTTGCACTTTTGACTGTATGGCATTCTGTTCATCCTTGCTTAAGAATGAGAACGCCGAAGCATCGGTTACCAGCACATCAAACTTGTCTAAAAAAGATGAGGTCAGCCTGTCAACATTCCCAGGTGGCATGTTTATAAACGCCTTATCATATTTATCCTTGCTGATAGTTGTACGTGCAGTTATTTCATACGCATTTTGCGAAAGCCAGTTCTTTAAGAACCTGCTCTCAAAATCCGGTGAAGCTGCCAGCATAAGCACTTTTAAAGAATCAGGTTGCATTATTTCAACAGGAATAAACTCTTCTTCCAGTACCTTATCCGCCTTTACTGCGGTCAGCGAATAAACTGCCTTGCCTGTATTTCTTGGTATGGTATTTAGCTCAAACTGCTGGGATGTACCGGGCCTGATATTTATTGAATCCAATACTGTATTAAAACCATTTAGTACAAGTTGCGCCGTATCTGGGGATGTATTTTCAAAACTTCCCTGTATCCGCAGTTTTTCTCCTGTTTGTAGTTTCTGTCTCCAGTTAACCGATGTAATACCTGAACCTGCAGGCGATAGATGAAGGTCAAGAGGCGAGCCCTTTAATTGCTGCAATTCTTTCGATGATAGCCCATATCCAAAAACATGCACAACAGAAAAGTTCCTGTTTTCCAGGGCACTAAATTCATCAAATGTATATTCGGGTATTGATCTGTTTTCAGCAGATAAAAAATGAGTTATACTATCCTTTG
>Ga0207159_1062_pt1 | contig 26008 bp, 26 predicted proteins | sample Alteio_BWMinHeat_23_FD_153511 | JGI IMG/M metagenome (GOLD analysis project Ga0207159, IMG submission 153511) | Enriched cells from forest soil in Barre Woods Harvard Forest LTER site, Petersham, Massachusetts, United States -... | ecosystem: Environmental > Terrestrial > Soil > Temperate forest >... | reverse complement strand
CGCCAAACTCCAACACCTATCACAGAAGTTTTTTTTACTGAAATTAACGCAGCTGAATCAAAAAACAATGCTGATCAGTTTACCCAAGGGTCTCCTAATAATACGGTCTTACAAAACTTATTGGCGACAACAACAGCTCGTCAAAATCAATGTTTGACGCATGCGTCTCGTAGCGATTTTTATAAAGATGGCCAGGTTACTATTTCCCTTTCAGATACTCGGGTTATCACTTCGGAAAACAAGGAAAAAGCTAAACAACTGATGGAAGCCACTAGCGAAAAATTTCGTAGCGAAGTTGGTGATTTAAAAGCCGCCCAGAACTTTCTACGCTATCAGAGCAATAGTTTTTTAAGTGGATTAACCAATGCAACAGGACTAAGTAATGATGATAATACGGAAATGCTGCTCACTGCTCTTTTTGATGAAAAAGAAACGAGTAAAAAATTTGGTTTGTTTGCCCGTATCGGAAAACAGAGCCATATGGTTATTGCTTTTAACCCAAGCCTGAGAACCACTCGCACTATTGTTCCTGGTCGTGAAAGAAATCCTTGTAACGTTAGCACTCCTACCTTAGCAATTAACAGTTCTTTGTGCGAGGTACAACCAGGAGAAATCATTGTTAGTTTAAAAGAAAAACAGTGGAGAGTTTTACCCTATTTGCAAAAAGTTAATAGTCTAGAATGTGAAATTAATTCAGAAGCACTCGATAGAGCATTAACGCAGCAGCCCATTACAAATGGCAGCGAATACATTGAACAATTGGCATCGTATATTGATCAGCAGTCGAATGACGAATTTATGCTGACCGCTGTCACTGTGCCTAACGCGGTGCAACAACAAAAAATTAATGATTTTGTCCAATTTGGAGAAGAAGTTTGCTGGCCACAGTGTATACAAGATCTTGATGAAGATATACGCAGGGTTAAGTCGTTTAAAATGCTAGAAGCTGATTCTAAAGAAAAGAATACTCCACAATTTACAAGTTTTATAAGCTCAATTGAAACCTTGCGGCAACAATTGGCAATGGATATTTATTCTCAACTGAATCAGGGACCAGACAGAGGGCAAACAACAGAGAATATTGCACGCAGCGAAGCAGGCAAGATTGCAACCAAAACAAGACTTTTCTTACAAGAGATGAAATTTACAACGCCAGCCAGCATAGAGCAGATTGAATTTAATCTAAGAAGAATAAAACAATATGAACAAGAATGCCAACTTACTTCACTGAGTAAATTTACTCGCGGCGTTATCACTGTCATTTGCGCTGCAGTAGGTTTTGTAGTGGGTGCTTTAATCGGCGCTGCAATTGGTGTTATCCCAGGTTTAATGACTGGCCCGGGCGCTTTCGTGACAGGATTCCTGGGTGCATTTAAAGGCTCGATTACTGGCGCAGCACTCGGTGCTACGATTGGTGGTTCGGTCGCGGCTGCCATTGTGGGAGTAGGCACTGGTTGGAAATTGTTTAAACCGAAAAAATTTACTAAAGATACGGATAAAGTAATCGCTGATGCGAGATCCATGTATCGACCACAAAATGGATAGACAAATAAATTAAGTGACTATTCACAGTAACAACTAGTTGCAGCAAACTAACGGAGCCAGGAGTCGCAACTAATAGAGCCAGGAGTCGCAACTAACAGAGCCAGGAGCGTCAGCGACTGGTTATAATAATTTAAAAAACATATTTATAACCAGTCGCTGACGCTCCTGGCTCCGTTAGTTGCGGGTTCCTGGCTCCGTTAGTTTGCTGCAACTAGTTGTTACTGTGAATAGTCACTTAATACAAAAGTCTGTTTATCTGCAAGTTTTCTCAATTACCCATACACTGGAAAACGATGGCAAAGCTTTAACACTTCTTCACGGACACTAGCGATTTTCTTTTCATCTTGCAAATTATCCAAAATATCCGCAATCCAATTCGCGACTTGTTCGCATTCTTTTTCTTTAAATCCGCGCGTCGTTACTGCCGGCGAACCCAAACGCAAGCCACTGGTGATAAACGGTGATTGTGGATCATTTGGTACGGCATTTTTATTCACGGTAATATAAGCACGACCTAATGCCGCTTCCGCTTCTTTCCCGGTGATTTTTTTATCGATCAAATCCACTAAAAATAAATGATTATCAGTTCCGCCGCTCACCACTTTATAGCCGCGCTGCATAATAACTTTTGCCATCGCGCGCGAATTATTTAACACTTGTTGTTGATACACTTTAAAATCCGGCTGCAAAGCTTCTTGAAAGGCCACTGCTTTCGCCGCAATGACGTGCATCAACGGCCCTCCTTGGCCGTAAGGAAATACCGCCGAATTTAATTTCTTTTCTAAATCAGGATTTGCTTTCGCTAAAATTAATCCGCCGCGCGGGCCACGCAAGGTTTTATGTGTGGTCGAGGTGGTGACATCAGCAATTTTCACCGGTGATGGATATAAACCCGCTGCCACTAACCCTGCCACGTGCGCAATATCAGAAAAAAGCAATGCGCCAACACTATCCGCAATAGTGCGAAAACACTGCCAATCCACAATACGTGAATAGGCAGAAAAGCCGGTGACAATTAACTTGGGTTTATATTCTTCAGCTAAACGTGCTGCTTGTTCGTAATCAATTTCACCTGTCTCTGGATGCAATCCATAAGAGTGAAATTTATATAATTTCCCGGAAAAATTCACCGGCGAACCATGCGTTAAGTGCCCACCATGAGCGAGACTCATGCCCAACACTGGGTCACCCGGATTAATCATCGCGGCATAAGCATTGGCATTTGCTTGCGAGCCTGAGTGCGGTTGCACATTCGCATAATCCGCGCCAAATAATTTTTTGACACGTTCTATCGCTAAATTTTCTGCGATATCCACAAACTCACAACCGCCGTAATAACGACGGCCGGGATATCCTTCAGCGTACTTATTCGTGAGCACGGATCCTTGCGCCTCCAACACTTCTGGGCTGACATAATTTTCAGAAGCAATTAATTCAATATGATCTTCTTGCCGACGCGATTCATCTTTGATCGCCTGCCAGATTGCCGCATCAAATTCACGCAAAGTACGCTTAGGAAACATAAGTCATTATCCTTTCAAAAAGCTGTTTTCGAGTATGGCTTGTGCTTGATTTTCACGATGTTTTTTTATCGAATCACGATATTGCGGATATTTATTGCCGAGAATACTGACCGCCAATAACGCCGCATTAATGCCGCCCGGTTTACCAATACCTAACGTACCGACTGGAATACCTGATGGCATTTGCACGATGGCGAGTAATGAGTCTAAACCATTCAATGCGGAAGAAGGAATCGGCACACCCAACACTGGAATGGTGGTTTGCGCTGCAATGACGCCAGGTAAATGCGCCGCGCCGCCAGCACCGGCAATGATCACTTCCACACCACCCTGCACGGCAGTTTTAACATATTCAGCCAATGCTTCTGGAGTGCGATGCGCTGAAAGTACACGTGCTTCATAAGGTACGCCCATGGATTCAAAAATGGTGCCTGCTTCTTGCATCACCGGCCAATCCGATTGCGAACCAATAATAATGCTCACTAAAATTTTTTCTGCCATTACTTTTCTCCTAAACTATAATTAATGTCTAAAACACCTCACACCCGTAAAAACCATTGCAATTCCATGCTCATCACAAGCAGCGATCACTTCCTCATCGCGCACTGAACCACCGGGTTGAATAATCGCCCGCACACCCGAGGAACCAATTTTATCAATGCTATCGCGAAAAGGAAAAAAAGCATCTGAAGCAAGTACTGCGCCTTTCACTTTATCTCCTGCTTTGCGCAAAGCAATTTCCACGGAATCAATACGCGAAACTTGGCCAGCGCCGATGCCAAGAGTAGAAAATTCATTAGCAATTAAAATTGCATTAGATTTAATATGTTTAATCACCCGCCAAGCGAATAACATTCCATCCATTTCTTTGACGCTCGGACGTGCTTTGGTCACTAACTTTAACTGTTCCTTCCCGAGCACAGTATTATCATAATCTTGTACCAAAACGCCACCTTCAATAAATTTCATGGCTCGTTTCGGCAAGGCGGTGATGGGTAATTCCAGCACGCGTAAATTAGGTTTGGCCGCAAATAACTTCAGCGCTTCTTCTTCGAAGGCAGGTGCAATAATCACTTCGGTAAAAATTTGCGCCAGAGATTCGGCAACTTGCCGAGTACAAGTTTTATTGAGGGCGACAATACCGCCGAAAGCGGAGATAGGATCTGCGGCATATGCTCGTTCATACGCTTCCGCAATCGTATCGCCGACGGCAACGCCGCAAGGATTTGCATGTTTGACAATCACGCATGCGGGTTGCTGCCATTCACGCACGCACAACCAAGCGGCTTCTGCATCGACCAGATTATTATAAGATAGCGGTTTCCCTTGTTTTTGTTTGGCCGCAAATAATCCGGATTTTTCCGGCAAAAAAGCATAAGCACTGGCTTTTTGATGTGGATTTTCACCGTAACGTAAATCTATATCACGCTCGAGATGCAAGCTAAGTTTCGCAGGAAAATCTTCTAAAATATTTTGCGATGAACGGATAGGCGTAACCGAAGCAGAATTTTGCAATAAATATTCGGCAATTACCGCATCATAATTGGCCGTGTGCGCGAAAGCTTTTTCGGCGAGATAACGACGCGTCGCCAAACTTAAGCCACCGAGTTTCTGTAATTCATCCGCCACTTTTTGGTAATCATTCGGATCCACTACCACGCTTACCCAAGCAAAATTTTTAGCTGCCGCACGGATCATAGCCGGGCCGCCGATATCAATATTTTCAATGGCTTCTTCGAAACTGCAATTAGGTTTTTTGATCACTTGTGAAAAAGGATAAAGGTTGACTACCACGAGATCAATCCATTCAATGCCATGCTGTTGTGCTACCACCGCATCTTGATCACGACGACCAAGAATGGCGCCATGAATTTTTGGATGCAGGGTTTTCACACGGCCATTCATAATTTCTGGAAAGCCGGTGATATCTTCCACTTTGCGTACTGGGATATGTTGTTCCGCGAGGATTTGGCTGGTTTTTCCGGTCGAGAAAATTTCGGCTTGGGTTTGTGCTAATTTTTTCGCGAATTCAGCGATGCCGTTTTTATCGGAGACGGAAATCAACACCCGTTTAATTGGAATGATATCGGGTGTAGTGTGGTTCACACCAGGATTTAATTGTTCCATGTTATTTTGTTCCTCTAGTTCAAGATTCAGAAAAATTTTTAGAGTCCACTGTCATGCCAGCGAAAGCTGGCATCCAGTATAAAATATTAGAAGCTGGATGCCAGCTTTCGCTGGCATGACATCTGTGGAATCAATATTTACACCAATTACCAGAAAAGAGTTAAACTTCGCTGGCATGACGCTCCGCCAAACCACTTATCGCTTCCACCAGCGCTACACCTTCCAACGCTTGCACGCGCGCTTTCAAGGTTTCCGGCGTATCATCCGCTAACACCGGACATTTTTTTTGTACCAACATCGGTCCGGCATCGACTTCTTCCGTCACATAATGCACGGTGCAACCCGACTCTTGCATACCCGCAGCCAACACCGCGCGATGGACCGCGATATCCATGCCGCCAGCAAAATCTGGTAATAACGATGGATGCACATTAATCATTTTATTACGCCAGGTCGCGACAAATTCATCAGAAAGAATACGCATGTAACCTAGCAATACAATTAAATCAATTTTTTTTGTCTGTAATATAGCTGAAATCTTGCTATCATATTCTTCGCGAGTGAGTCCTTGCGGATCCACAAACTCTGCCGACAAACCATAACTTACAGCACGCTCTAAAATCATCGCATCTGCTTTATTGCTTAGCACAATGGCAATTTCGGCCGCTAATTCTTTTTGTTCAATAGCTTTAACCAGCGCCGTTAAATTCGTACCGCGTGTAGAACCGAGTATTGCTAATCGGATCATAACTCGGAGCCCGCACGCAACATTCGCATTTGCTCGATGCGTTGTTGAATTAACGCACTAGTGCCAATATCTTCGCGATGAAATACGCGGCCACGAATACGCATGACTTCTGCTTCAGCCAATACTTCTGCTTCCGTAATGGTTTTAGCAACGCCCACGACCGCTACAGCACGTGAACCCGCTGTGAACAGCTGGCCTTCTTGCTCGTTCACCGAAGCAAGATAAAGCTGGCTAGGATTTTTTACCGCGGAAATATCTAACGCCGCATTTTTTAAACCATTATCAGGATAACCTTCTGGCACGACATATTTACACACCGTCGCCATCGGCGCAAAACGCACCAAGTTTGTCGTTAAACTGTTATTAATCATCGCCCGACAAAGATCCGCAAAATTGGATTCTAAAATGGATAACACATTCATTGCTTCTGGATCACCAAAACGCGCATTAAATTCAATGACTGCAATGCCGTTGCGAGTAGCGATAAAACTGCCGTATAAAATGCCAATATATTTTTCATCAAATTCATTTTGTAAAGCAAGCATCACTTGCTGGTTGATTTGCCGCGCCGCCTCAACATCTTGCGCAGATAAAAAAGGCAGTAAATGGTTCGCATCAGAATAACTGCCCATACCGCCGGTATTAGGCCCGCGATCCCCTTGAAAAGCGCGTTTATGATCTTGCACACAGGGCATGATAAAAACTTGTTTGCCATCGCAAAAACCCATCAGCGAAAATTCTTGGCCAATTAATTTTTCTTCGATCACAAATATTTGATTACTCGCCTGCACTTGCCGGCAAAAATCCAAAGCTTCGTCAAATGAATGTAAATGTTCGCCTGCCACTTTCACGCCTTTGCCACCCATCAAACCATTGGCTTTAATCACATAACCCTCTTCACCTAAATCGCGGAGAAATTCTTCCACGCCCTTGATGTCTTGAAAAACTTGGTAACGCGGCGCACCAGGAATTTGATATTTCTTCATGAGATCACGCGCAAAAGATTTACTGGTTTCAATCTGCGCTAATTTTTGCTTAGGACCGATAACAGGTACGCCCAGGCGCCACAAAGCATCGGCCAAACCATGTTCTAGTGGTGCTTCTGGGCCGATAATCGCGAATTCTACTGGGTGTTGGCGTGCGAACTCGACCACCTCGTGAACATTATTAATATTGCCCACCAAAAAATTTGCCGCTAATTTTTTTATTCCCGGATTATGAGTTGCTGCAAAGCAATTAAGTTGCATAGCAGAAGTTTGTGCGCATAATATTTTGGCAATGGCATGTTCGCGCGCACCCGATCCCACCAATAAAACGTTCATAATTTATCTCGTTCTAACTGCCGGTCATTTTCTAAACGCTGCATTTTTTCTTCATTGATTGCACCGCAAACATATTTACCATCCAAACAAGCGAGACAAGGACGTTTGATGGGCGGTACTGATTGTGATCCATCAATGAGCGCATGAACTAAATCTTCAATTTCTTGATATAACAAAACATCCACACCAAGATATTTACGCACTTCTTCTATACTTAAATTGGCTGCTAATAATTCTTTACGCGAAGGAATATCAATGCCATAAAAACAGGGAAATTTTAGTGGCGGGCAAGTGGAAACAAAATAAATTTCTTTGGCGCCAAATTCACGGACCATTTTCACAATTTCTCGACTGGTGGTGCCACGCACGATACTATCGTCGAGAATCAGCACATTCTTGCCTTCGATCTCTGCCTGCTGCGGTGTGAGTTTGTAGCGAACATTGCGCGATCGTGATTCATGATCAGGCATAATAAAGGTGCGGCCAATGAAAGCATTTTTATATAAACCTTCGGCGTAACGCACGCCGATTTCACTGGCAAAAGCAGAAGCGGCCGTGTTAGAAGTGAAAGGCGCGGGAATAACCACATCCGGCAAAATGTTGGGATGAGCCTCTAGCCAACGTTTCGCTAACTTTTTACCCATTTCGAGGCGAGTGTGATACACACTGATATTATTTAATACTGAATCTGGGCGAGCAAAATAAACATATTCAAACACGCATGGATTAAATGATTTTTGCTCGATGACGCGGCGGAATAATTGGCCGGATTGATTGATGAAAATCACTTCGCCTGGCTGTACATCGGCTTGACGTTGAAAATCCAGCGGATAAAACATGGTGGTTTCGGAAGCAAAAATATAATCTTTTTTACCACCTTCACCAGTACGCTCACCAAACGCCAGCGGCCGGATGCCGTGCGGATCGCGAAAGGCCACCATCCCTTTACCGATAATCAGTGAAACGACGGAAAAAGATCCCTCGGCACGATTAAAAATAGCTTGAATAGCCTTACAAAGTGTTTCGAAAAATTTCGCCTCTTCATCTGCAGAATTGGCATCTTGCTCCAGGCCATCAGCCAAAAGGTGCAGTAATACTTCAGAATCAGTCGTGGAATTAAGATGGCGATTCTTTTGTTGCGTCAATTCATCGGCCAGTTCACGATAATTGACTAAATTACCATTATGAGCCAGCGCTATACCACGCGGACTGCCTATCCATAGTGGCTGGGTATCTTCAATGCGATAACTGCCGGCAGTGGGGTAACGCGTGTGGGCAATACCAATATTGCCATATAAATGGCTAATTTCTTTGGCGGAAAAGACCTCGCGCACCAGTCCCAGACCGTGCTTAACATAAAAACGACCATCGCCGGTTAAAATGCCGGCCGCATCCTGCCCGCGATGTTGTAGGTGGATTAAGCTATCATAAAGCTGCAAAGCGACTGGTTTTTGGCTAAAAATGCCGACAATACCGCACATGGCTTGGTTACCAATGGTTATAATTTTGAGGGGGAAATTGTAACATTTTCAGAGGGGAATTTGAATCTGAAATCGTGACTTTTTATCAGAAACAGATTCCAGCCCGAGTTTGTTAACTTTTTACTTCAACCACCCCGCCACATTGCGTTTAATGCGCTCCAACACTGGCTGCTTAGCATCGGGGAATAAAAATTCATTACCGGTTATCATCTGATACAGCTGGATATAACGCGAGGCTAGGGTCACGATTAACTCATCCGGGGCTTTGGGTAATTCTTTATCTTTATAGGGATCGCAATTTTTCACGAACCAAAGTCGCAAAAATTCTTTATCAATATACTCGGGCTCTTCGCCCTTTGCGAACCGTTCTTGATAACTATTCGCCAACCAATAACGACTAGAGTCAGGCGTATGAATTTCATCGACTAAAATAATATTACCATCGGCATCTTTACCAATTTCATATTTAGTATCAACTAAAATCAAGCCGTGTTTTGCCGCAATTTCTGTGCCACGTTGATAGAGTTGCATGGCAATTTGGCTAGCCGCTAACCAATCTTTTTCACTCATATGCCCCTCTGCGACGATATCATGTGCACTGATCGGTCTATCATGTTCTTTATCTTTGGTAGTGGGCGTCAACAATGGTTGCGCTAATTTTTGATTTTTAACCAATCCTTCTGGCAATTTATTACCGCAATAGTCGCGCGCGCCTTTTTGATAATGCGTCCATAATGAAGTGCTAGTCGTCCCCGTGATATAACCGCGTACCACAAATTCAATTGGGAAAACGGTGCATTTTTTCACGATCATGACATTGGGATCAGGAATACCGAGCACGTGGTTTTGAATTAAATTTTCGGTCTGCTCAAACCACCAAGCGCTGGTTAAATTCAACACTTGGCCCTTAAACGGCACCGCAGCCAATATGCGATCGAAGGCACTTTGCCTATCGGTTACAACGATCATTAATTTATCACCCAAATCATAGACATCACGGACTTTGCCTTGATATTTAGGCCCGAAAGAGTAATTGGTTTCGATCAAGCAATTGGGCAATTCGGCATACAAACGTTCATTGGTATTGCGGGGCAAATTGGTAGCAATCATGGCTTAAACTCTGTTAATTTGGGATGGCGCAATATTAGCGAGTTTTGCGCAGAGAGACAACCAGTGTCTATTGATATTTCTACTAGGCTGGCCGTAAATCACCGATATCCTGCGCTCCGCTGCTCATTTACTTCAATATAAACTGCGCTGCGGTGCTCGAATATCGGTGATTTACGGCCAGCCTAGCGAAATATCAATAGACCCTAGTCAATTGCAAAGCCATATCAAACAGTCTAAATTAATTCTAGAGGTTTTATATGACTTTTCAAATCATTGGCCCAGTGCATCCGCATCGAATTTACTGCGCGGGCTCCTTTACTAAATTACTCACCACTTATGTTACTTTATCTTTATTTTCCGAAAAATATTCGCTGGCGACTATTTTAGATGATGAAAATTTTTTTGATACGCTTTGCAAAAACAAAAAATCGCGAGAATTTTTAACCTTATTTCAAGATACGATTGGCAGTAAATTTACGCTGCATGATATTTGCAGTTTTTATGCCGGGCTGCCTTATACGTTTGATTTGGCTGAAGAAGAATTAGCCATTGTCGATTCAGGCGGCGCATTCAAACACCATAGCATTCCTGATGAAAAAACTTTTTTAGAGCGCTGTAAAACGAAAATTTCGCTGATTTATCCTGATCGATGTAAATTTCTTTACTCGGAAATTTCGATATTGTTCTTGGGATATTTCGTTGAACAAGTGTATGAAATCAAAATGGAAGCGTTATATCAAAAATATATAATTGATAAATTTAAATTAGCGCATAGCCAATTTTCTCGAACACGCGTTCCCGGCGTTCATATAGAAGATCTTTCGGATAAATATGATTATCCTTCGATTGCCATTTTGGATCATGGATATTTTTGCTATAGCAATGGATATTATACAACTTTACATGATTTAAAAATTTTATTAGAAAATTTTTTGTCTGAACCCATTTTTCAATTTATGACCGATATCAATCATGGGCGTGCCGCATCGAATCGATTGATGAATGGATTAACGGTTGAGATACGTAAAGTGGGTGATGATATTATTTATGGTTATGAGGGGTTATCATTTAGCGGATGTAATATTTGGGCTTATTCGACGAAACATAAAAAGGGATATATTACTTTTAGCAATGATGAAGAAGCTGTATATGGTGTCATTTATGGGCAGTGGGGTTATGAGAAATTTGATATTGTGCCAGAATATTCGCAGCAAGCTTATCGGGAATATGTAAAAAATTATCATGATGTTGTTGAACCAAAATTAATTCCCAAAGAATATCAGGGTTATTATCATCGAGTAAAAATTAATGAGAAAAATTTAGCGACGAAATTTTTGTTAGGGGAGAATTATATGGTGATCAGAAATCCCCAAGAAATTCGCTATGAATTATTTTATGCGTTTAATGCATATCGGGTGATAGATAAAGATGGTAAGCATGGCCCGAAAGTGGGGCTGTATACATCGCGTAGCGGTGGGCGCTACATGCTGTTTGATGGAACGTTATATAAAAAAATATAGGGTTTGTTTGCAATTTAACGGAGCCAGGAGCGTCAGCGACTGGTTATAAATAATTTTTTATAACCAGTCGCTGACGCTCCTGGCTCCGTTAAATTGTAAACAGACCCTAGAAATCATCGCCCATTGATAGTCATCTCTGGAAACAAATAATCATTAATCGCAAATGTCTGGTCGTGATACCAATTCGCAACAAACGTGATATACGCCACTAACCTCTCCTGTTGCGAATTATTCGCCGAACCCCTATGCATCGTTCTACCATCAAAAATCACAAAATCACCTGGCGATAATAATGGCGAATAAATTTCTGCCGTACTCTCATCTACCACTGGCAGGAGATGACTGCCTTTAAGAAATTGCGTTGGCCCATTTTCTTTAGTGATTTCTACTATTGGCATCAAGACTGTAAAATAATATGGCGGTAGTTTAATATCTAATAAATCTAAATTTTGGCCTTCGGTAATATTAAGCAAGGGATAAACATCCCTGTGTATATCGGTAGGGCCAGCACCAGGTTGCGAAGGAATCGCGCCCCAGTAATGGCGAAAATCTATAAAAGGAGAAAGTTCTTTGGTTAATTTTATAATTGGCTCAGCAATCTCACGAAAAATAGGCGAGGTAAATCCACAACGATAATCAAAACGGCCTAATTGTCTTTCCGCAATATCAGAATAAGTTTTTATCGGGCGCGCCATGCCATCAATTTTATCCATGACAATTCTGCGAATGATTGCTATTTCATCGGTAATAATCTGTAGATGATCTTTCGATATTTTATTTTTAAATACCAAAACACCATTTTTAGCAAATTCATCCACATAAGATTGATGGGCAGTTATTTCTGAGTATGTGTCCATTTCCACATCCTTGAGAAAGGTTACACAGACAATAATAGAATACCACAAAATAGATTGACGATGGCGAGTCTCAGCTTTATGGTAGAAAGAATGAGAAAATTAAGATTAGTTAAGTTATTGCGGCGCTGGTCATTGCTTGCTTTGATAATACTTGGCTTAGCTTGTGTTATTTACTTTCGATTATATGAATATCTTAATTACCAAAATCTTACAAACTATCATCATTTATTATTAAGTTGGACTAAGGCGCATTATTTAAGCACCGTATTATCCTATATATTCATTTATATTCTTATCATCACACTTTCGATTCCTGGTAACTTCTTTATGACATTGACCGGCGGATTAATATTTGGTCCGATCGCCATTATCTATGTTGTTCTCAGCGCCACCATTGGTTCCACTCTCATTTTTATGGCCATCCGTACTGCTGTTGGTGAATGGTTAGCAAAAAAAGTACGCGGCTCGATAAAAAAGTTTGAAAAAGGTTTCCAACAAGATGCTTTTAATTATCTTTTAATGTTACGACTGCTGCCGTTTTTTCCTTTTTGGATGGTGAATATCTGCGCCGCCTTATTAAATGTCCGCTTACGCACATTCATTACTGCGACGTTTATTGGAATTATTCCCGGAGCGCTGGTCTATGTGTTGTTGGGAAATAGCTTTAATACGCTATTAAATTCTAAGCAAACTCCCAATTTTAATATTCTCTTTAGCCCGGCTATCTTTATCCCCTTGTGTGGGTTGGCGATATTAGCAGTATTCCCAGTGATATATAAACGATACAGAAAATAATTTATAATTTAGCAATATTTATTTAGGAGATATTTAAATGCGATCATGGATGATGTTTTATATAACTATCTTATCAATCTTATTTACTAGCCATGCCATGGCTGTAAATTTAAACTTTAATAATTATCAAAAACCCAACCATGATGTTTTGCGCAAACAACTGACGCCCGTGCAATATCATATTACTCAAGAAAACGGCACCGAACCGGCTTTTCATAATGAATATTGGAATAATGAACAAGCGGGAATTTATGTTGATGTTGTTTCCGGCGAGCCGCTATTCAGTTCCACCGATAAATTTGATTCTCACACGGGCTGGCCAAGTTTCACAAAACCAATTTCACCCAATAACGTTGTTACCAAACAAGACCATAGTTGGTTTATGACCCGTACTGAAGTGATCTCACGCCATGCGCAATCCCATTTAGGGCATGTATTTAATGATGGCCCGCCACCAACGAATTTGCGTTATTGCATCAATTCAGCAGCATTGCGATTTATACCGGTGAAGGATATGCAGAAAGAAGGATATGGACAATATTTATATTTATTTCAGAAAAAATGATTTGCTTCGCTAGGGCCTGTGGCCTAGCTAAATCATAAAAAGTTTTAAATTACGAACCTGTTTAAAATCATTATCAAGGGTAAATAACGTCAATTTGTGATGTATACATTGCGCTGCAATCAAACAATCTGAAGAAGGTATTGTAATTCCTTTTTTACGAAGATCATTTAAAATTAATCCTGCATTAATAAAATCACTACGTTGAGCATCAATATAGTGAAGTACACTGAATAAATCTTGAATAATGACTTGCTCGTTTTCTCTCAAACCTTGCAAAATTTCCAATTCGACCATTCCGCATAACGAAACCCTATCTTTATCCAACAATAAATTTACGTGTTCTTCAACTTTACTTTTTCCTTTGCGGAAATAATTAATCCATACTGACGAATCAATTAATACTTGCTGAACTTTATCCATTGATATCGTCCAATTTTTTAATTTCTCTTTGCCTTAATTCTCTTAAATGCTCATCAATATCCAATTTGCCGCGTAATTTTTTAATTTCACTAATTTTTTTCATTCTAAGCCACTCTTGAATTGCAATAATCACTGCTTCAGTTGTTTTTTTAGTATGAGTATGGTGCATTAGATCTTTTACAATATCGTCAGGTAATGTGATTGTAGTACGCATCTTTTTTCCCCTCTCAGGTTATATAAATTGATGCGATAATATAGCATCAATATTATTATAAATTGATGCGATAATTTTTTCAATAAAATTTTAAGCACCCTCATCCGGCGCTGCGCGCCACCTTCTCCCGAAATCAAAAAGGAGTCACTCTTTTCGGCCTAAAGGGTCGGGAGAAGGGATAAACTTACCCAAATTTATAAGGGTGTTTAAAGAAAAAACGATAGCGCCGGAGTCTAATGGATGTCCGGCCGCCGGAGCGGTTTTGTTTTCAAAAAGGCGGTCGGGCGTTGCTGCCATGGACGGCGTTCAGCAACCGAGGACAGGAGTCCGTCCCGACCGCATTTTTGAAAAACAAAACCGCGGAAGGCGAGCAAGGACATCCATCCCAGAGACTAGTTTTTTTAATAACCCTCACCCGGCCTTCGGCCACCCTCTCCCGAAATAAATATCGAGTCACTCATTTCAAGACAAATGGTCGGGAGAGGGAAAATCGAATGGCAATTCATTACTCGCCTCACCCGGCCTTCGGCCACTCCCTTGAAGCAAGCCGGGACTTTGCCTTTCAAAAAAAATGATTCGCTCTCAAGCTTTCCGGATAGGACCAGAATATTTCAATATGACAGGATCAGAAGTTAGCAATATAACTCCTTCGATAATGGATTGAGCAATCAATATTCTATCAAATGGATCTTTGTGGATGGCAGGCAAATCATTAACGGTAACAGCATGTTCACTGGTAATGGGTAACTCAACATAACCATTATCAAGCAATCCTCGTCTAAGAAGATGAGGATCTGCATGAAAATCTGCTCGACCTAGATTATTTTTGATAGTAATTTCCCAAAGACTCGCCGAACTAAATAATAATTCATTTTGAGTATCATTTATCAACGAACGAGTTTTGTTAGATAACTTTTTGAATTGACCTGCGGCCCATAAAAGCAAATGTGTATCCAGAAGTAATTTCATTCATTATTTTCCCCAAACAGATTTTCAATTTCTTGACTTCCCATACGATCAAAATCATCTGGAACCTTAATCTCGCCAGTCAAAAAGCCCAACCGACGTACTTGTTTTGCTGTAGGGGTATCTAACGGAACAACTTTAACGAGCGGTTTTCCCGCCTTTGCAATAACAAAGGACTTGCCTTTGGCGGCCTGCTCAACCAATCTGGATAAATGCGTTTTTGCTTCATGGATATTAATAGTCTGCATAAAATCACCTTTTTTAATAACTTAAATTAAACTAAACTAACTTAGTTTAGTTTAATTTAAACGTTTGGCATTGTCAAGTCCATCAACAGTCCATCACCGAGACTAGCAAAGATGTCGGGAACAATTATTTTTAGCTCATAAAAATTTAGGTCTAAAAAATAATTTGCATTGATCACTCCCAAACAAACGGAGCCAGTCCCGTCCGAGAGCATGACGGGATAAACTACGCGACTGGTTTTTTAAATGATTTTTTATAACCAGTCGCTCACGCTCCTGGCTCCGTTTGTTTGGAGAGAATTTGATAGAGAAAATTTAATTGGGGGAGCAGCAAGGAACACAATACTGCCGGAGTCCAATGGATGTCCGGCCGCCGGAGCGGTTTTGTTTTTCAAAAAGGCGGTCGGGCGTTGCTGCCATGGACGGCGCTTAGCAACCGAGGACAGGAGTCCGTCCCGACCGAATTTTTGAAAAACAAAACCGCGCAAGGCGAGCAAGGACATCCATCCCAGAGACTAGTTTTTTTAGTCAATATGGAAGGTGGATTACGGTGCAAGGAACGCACCTAATCCACCCTACCGCTCCTGGCTCCGTTTGTTTGGGAAAAATTTAATCGAGAAAATTTAATTGGGAGTAGCAAGGAACACAATACTGCCGGAGTCCAATGGATGTCCGGCCGCCGGAGCGGTTTTGTTTTTCAAAAAATCGGGCGGGCGTTGCTGCCATGGACGGCGCTTAGCAACCGAGGACAGGATGTCCGTCCCGACCGAATTTTTGAAAAACAAAACCGCGCAAGGCGAGCAAGGACATCCATCCCAGAGACTAGTTTTTTTAATAACCCTCACCCGGCCTTCGGCCACTCCCTTGAAGCAAGCCGGGACTTCGCCTCTCCCGAAATAAATATCGAGTCACTCATTTCAAGACAAATGGTCGGGAGAGGGAAAATCGAATGGCAATTCATTACTCGCCTCACCTTCGGCCACTCCCTTGAAGCAAGCCGGGACTTCGCCTCTCCCGAAATAAATATCGAGTCACTCATTTCAAGATAAATGGTCGGGAGAGGGAAAATCGAATGGCAATTCATTACTCGCCTCACCCTCGGCCACTCCCTTGAAGCAAGCCGGACTTCGCCTCTCCCGAAATAAATATCGAGTCATTTCAAGACAAACGGTCAGGAGAGGGAAAATCGAATCGAGAACAAACTAATACCGATAACATTCCGCCGAAAACGGATTATACAAAATATGCGTTTTCAAAACCTGATTCACAACTTCATCCACATTATCCGACGTAGTACTAATATTCCAAATAATCCCATGTTGAATCCCCTCCGCATCCACACCAAAATGATCTTGCAACATTTGTTGTTTCTGCTGGCCCACCACATCTTCATGCGCACGCACTAAAAATGATGCTTGCTTAGGCTGGCGAAGTTTATCCCGTTTAATCACCGCTTCTTTGCGATTATTATACAAAACCCCGCTGTCCATTATTTTTTTCTGTGCTTCTGTCGAGTTCGTTTGCACTTCCCAATGCACATTACGCGTTACCGTCGCTGGAATGCCCAATTGATTTAATGTTGCTTGCACTGTCAACGCATTATTATCAGTGATAATCGACTCGATAATATATTCTTGTGCATCAGCTTTGGTTTTATATGCCATCGGCGCATGCGTGCGCGGATAATAATCCAACGGTAAGATATTATTTTTATAGCCTTCACCAATATAATCCCGCATCGACCGAAAGATAGGATCGCCGACCGTCGTACGCTCAGGATGCGGCATGATCGCCATGACATTACCCATCTTATTTGCAATCGCCGCCATATTTAATAATGAACCATTGGGATTCACCGGAAATTCATCAATAATATTTCCCTGCGCATCGCAATATTGAAATACATGCAAACCATGCACCTCCATTTCGCGTTGCAAACCGCTGTTCATCACAAACCGTCCTTCCGCATGCGCAACTGGCACGCGCAACACATCCTTCGGCGTTAATAATCGCGTAAATGCATTACGTTGAAATTCATCGGATAAACGAATATGCGTCCAGGCATTATAATATCCGGTACCAAGCACTTTACCTTGTTGAATACGTTTATTTTCAGTGAGTGCCAAACCAATTTTGTGATTTTCAATGCCCGGCACTAAACCGCTTTCCACTAAAATTTGCGCGCCGTTACAAATTCCTAAAATGGGTTTACCCTGCGTGCTTTGCTCAGTCAATGCCGCCATCAGTGGATCAAGTGCGGCAATAATCCCCGCGCGTGAACGATCTTCATAAGAAAAACCGCCGACAATAATAAATCCGGCAAATTGATTTAATTTTTCGTAAGATTCATTCCATAAAAATTCAACCGGTTCCATTCCCACTCGCTTGACTGCGAGCATGGTTTCACGTTCACAATTCGAACCAGGAAATTGAATGATGGCTATGCGCATTAGAGCAACCTCACTTTGGGTTCGCCAGCAATAACTTGGCCGATTTCATATACTGGGAATTGTGGATAGGCAGCTAAGGCTTTACGTAATGGCGCCACCGTGGTTGGTGCAACAATCATCACCAAACCCACGCCCATGTTAAATGTTCGATATAATTCTTCATCGGGCAAATGCGCTATCTTTTGTAAGACATTAAAAATAGGTAATGCCGGCCAACTATTTTTACGAATTTCTACCGTGCAATTTTTCGGTAACACACGCGGAATATTTTCTAACAAACCACCGCCAGTGATATGTGCCATGCCTTTAATTTCAATGTTTTGCTGCAGCAAATGCAACACCGGTTGCGTGTAATTAATATGAGGTGCTAACATCGCTTCACCCACCGTGGTTTTTAATTCTGCCAAATGTTTATCAACCGTGTAACCGCCGACTTCAAACATTAATTTGCGCGCTAATGAAAAACCGTTAGTATGTAAACCGCTTGATGGGAATGCTAATACCACATCCCCTGGTTTAATATTTTTGCCGAGAATGGCTTTTTCTTTTTCGACCACACCAGTAATCACGCCGACTAAATCATGTTCGCCGGGTAAATAAGTATGCGGCATTTCAGCCGTTTCACCGCCGACCAAAGCAATGCCAAGTTCGCGGCAAGCGTTCGCCATACCAGTGACGATTTGTTCGATGATGGCAGGATGCAATTTATCATTCGCAATATAATCAAGTAAGGTCAAGGGTTTCGCACCAAGCACGATGATATCGTTGGTGGTGGCGCTGACGAGATCAATACCAATCGTGTCGAATTTTTTCATCATGCGCGCAACAATCATTTTGGTGCCGACGCCGTCGATACTTTGGACTAATACGGGATGTTGATATTCCTGCATTAAGGGTTTGAGATCATACAACGCACCAAAGCTGCCGAGCTCAGTCAATACTTGCGGTGAAAAAGTACTTTCAACCGCTTTTTTGATGCGGCGTACCGCTTCGTTGCCGGCGTCGATGTCGACACCAGCAGATTTGTAATTGATGTTATTTGTCATAGTAACTTCTCCCACTTTTTGTCATGCCAGCGAAGGCTGGATGCCAGCCTTCGCTGGCATGACATCAATAACTAAAGCAACTTCTCTCTTAACCCATTCTCCCAAGCCATTTTCGCCACACTCACTTCCAAATCCACGACATCTTCAATTTGTAATCTTGTTTCTGTCGTTGTTTTTCCCATCACTTCCGCTGACACGTCACACGCGGCAAAATGCGTCTGCAATAATTTTAATTTTTCGGGAGCCACTTCTAATATAAACCCACCGGTTTCGCTAAATAATTTTTTGGCAGTTGATAATTCGCCAGGCACAATCACCTTCGCACCTATATTTGCATGCAAACACATTTCTGCTAAGGCCGTCGCCAATCCACCATCGGAAATATCATGCGCGCTTAACACCAGACTCTGCTGAATCGCCTCTGCTACCGCATGAATTTCTTTATTCACATGCTGTAAATCAGGCTTCGGTAACTGACTGCCAAGTTGATCGAATAATTGATAAAGCACACTGCCGCCGCACTCATCTTTGCGCTCACCGATTAACAGCAAATAAGAATCGGTTTTTTTAAGACTCGATGTGACTGCTTTATTGGCCTCAGGTAATCGTCCCAAACAACTGACCATGGGACTCGGCGGAATGGCGCCCGAGGAAGATTCATTATAAAGCGAGACATTACCAGAAATAATGGGCAATACGGCATCGGGTGATTCTTTCATTTTAATCGCGCGACAAGCATCCGCAATCCCGCGCACGGATTCCACAAGTTCCCACATTTGTTCGGGTTTTTCTGGATTACCAAAACACAAACAATCCGTCAGCGCAATAGGATCAGCGCCAACTGCCGTCACATTGCGCACCGATTCAATCACCGCATTCACTGCACCCCAGTAAGGATTTATTTTGTTGTAACGCGGATTTTGGTCTAGCGATAAAGTCACGCCCACTTGCCGGATTTCTTCCGGATATTTTTCTTCGTTGAACGGTTGCAACACCCCCGCATCCGCTTCACCTGCTTCGATTAAGGTACGGCCTTGCACTTGTTTATCATAAGTTTCAAAAATCGGCGCACGAGAAGCGATATTCTCATGTGCTAGCAAACGCAGCAAAGTGGCATTGTAATCAATATCGGTCGGCAAAGTCGGCTCACTGAAATGGCGTTTAGGTGCAGCAAACGGACGATCATATAACAAACCTTTGGTAACATCGCTGGCTTTAGCTTGCACTATAGCTTGATTTTTATAGGTCACGACATATTGACCATCGGTACGAATTTTTCCGACCACTGCCGCGCGCGCGCCTTCCGCAATCTTCGGCAGCGCGAAAGTTTCGTTATAATGCGTCAAAATAATTTCTACTAATTCTTTCGGCACCACCCACATAAATCGCTCTTGGGTTTCCGAACATAAAATCACTGCCGGATGTAAATGCGGCATGCCCACCGGAACTTTATCTAATTCGATTTCTGCGCCATAACCCCCCGCATCCGCAATTTCCACACTGGCGCAAGCCACACCGCCGGCACCCAGATCTTTGAACCCGACTTTATCCAGATAATTTTTTTCTTTAAGAATACGGAACAAAGCATAATTTGCTTTCAATAAATGGCGTTTTAAAAAGGCATTCGGTTCTTGCACCGCGCCTTTGTTGCGTTCTTGCTGGCCTGCTTCTAATTCGGCTGAAGCAAACGCTGCACCGCCAAAGCCGCTGTTGTCAGTGGGTTTGCCCACTAAAATATACACATAATTATCAGCATTTTTAGGCGCATACGAATGAATCACTTCATCTTCGCGCAGCACACCTAAGGTAACTACGGTGACTAAACAGTTTTCATTGTAACCCGCATCATAATAAACATCGCCGGCAATGGTCGGCACACCAATCGGATTACCATAGCCACCAATTCCTGCTACTACTCCTTCGTGCACCCAATTGGTGCGAGCACGAGTGATATCGCCGAAACGCAAACCATCGGCAATGGCAATGACTTCCGCACCCATGCAACAAACATCGCGCACGTTACCGCCAACGCCAGTCGCAGCCCCTTCATACGGTACAATTTGCGAAGGATGATTATGCGATTCATGGCTCACCACAATGCCATAGCGCCGGCCAGTTTTATCGGTAGCCACGGCGACAATTCCCGCATCTTCGCGCGGGCCTAAAATAACATGCGGGCCATCAGTGACAAATTGCTTAAGATGCTTGCGGCTACTTTTATAAGAACAATGTTCAGAACCTTGAATCGACCATAAAACACACTCACTAATGGTCGGCGGCCGCTGCAAAAAGGTGTTTTGTACGGTCAATGCTTCATCAGGTGATAGCGCAATATTATGTTTACGTAATAAGGCCCGAATCGCATCGGGAGATTGTCCAGTAAAATCAAGTGTTTCAGCATGCTGCATAGGCTAGCCTTTTGGATAAAATCAATGTGTGTCGTTGGTGCATAAGATACTGCAAATGGCGTAGGGACTGCAACCCAGAAAATCCCAACTATACTTTACAATCAGCTACCTATTCCCAAAGATGACTCCGGACAAGTGATAAAAAATGCAGTGCGCATTGAAGGTAATCGCATCAGTTATTTAGTTCCCGTTGAACCAGACCCAAAACGTCCTGACCAAGAACCATGGGCTTGGGTGCAAGGCCTACAATTGACTCGATCCATCGCTGATAAAGATTGCCCTGCGGCTTGTAGCGATCCAGCGATCACGCGCACTACCTTTCAAGGTGAAGCCTTATTACTCACGACTTGCGATGGCGTCACGGATCATCTTTCTTTGGAAAAAATTAAAGAGATAGTTATTAGTTGCTATCAGAAAGAAGATGATCGCTATGTTTTAAAACCCGGTGTGAATCCAGCCGAGGAACCCACCCAGCACCGCAACCCTCTGACCGAACCAACCCCTTCCATTGATCGCAATATAACACTTGCATTGGCCTCGAGCTCTCTTATAATCATTCACACGACATCCAAAATTTAAGAGGGAAAAAGTTACGTTATCACTCGACTGGAAAAAACAACTCGACTTCTTTGTTAACCGCACGACCAGCCAACCCGTTCCCATTGCGGATTATCGGGAAAAACCTGCGCCCTCCAGCAGCGTGGTGGAATTGCGCGGGGTTTACAAATCGATTAATGGCCATGAAATTTTGCAAGACATCCGTCTGGAAGTTCGTCACGGCGAATTTTTAACCTTGCTGGGACCTTCTGGTTGTGGCAAGACAACTTTGCTACGGCTAATTTCCGGCTTTGAAGAACCCTCGAGCGGCACAATTTATATTAATAACAAAGATGTTAGCGGCTTGCCCCCGCATCGACGTCATGTCCACACCGTTTTTCAGAGCTATGCCCTTTTCCCGCACATGACGGTTTTTGAAAACGTCGCTTTTGGTTTGCGCTGTCAGCGTTTAGCAAAAACAGAAATTCAAACCCGCGTCACTGAAGCTTTGAAAATGGTGAAGCTGGAAGCCTATGCCAGCCGTAAGCCGGATCAATTAAGCGGCGGCCAACAACAACGCGTGGCCATTGCCCGCGCGGTGGTGAACCGACCTTTGGTGTTATTGCTCGATGAGCCGTTAAGTTCGCTCGATTATCGGCTGCGCAAAATGATGCAACTTGAATTAAAACAATTGCAGCGCAAACTTGGCATCACGTTTATTTTTGTCACCCACGATCAAGAAGAAGCCTTGTCTATGGCAGATCGTGTAGTCATTATGAATGAAGGCCGGCTGGAACAAGTCGGGACACCACGGCAAGTGTATGAAGGCCCGCAAAATCTCACCGTCGCCAAATTTATTGGCGAAGGCAATATTTTTGATAGTGAAATTTTGGCCATTGATGGGAAATATATCACGGTAGATATTCAAGGCCGCAAACGCATCGCCAAAAGTCACCGCCCATTTTCCAGCGGCCAAAAGGTGCATGTATTGGTTCGTCCCGAAGATATGCGTGTCTGGGGACAATCGGAAATTGAAGATTCCAGCGAACTATTTCCCGGAGTGATCGAAGAAGTTACTTATAAAGGCACTACGGTGGACCTCATGGTCAGACTCGCTTGCAACAAACTCATCGCTGCTACTAAATTTTTTGATGAAGATAACGATCGTCTAGAATATACGATCGGACAGCCTGTCTGGGTCACTTGGCCTTCAGGTTGGGAGGTCATTTTACCGCATGAAGCAGGATAGTAGTTTTCGCTCTTTTTCACTAAGCCTAGTGTGGATTTGGCTAGTGTTGTTTGCCTTATTACCTTTTGCACTGGTGTTTGTTGCTGGATTTCTTTCGCACGACAATGATCAGCTATTAAGCTTACCCGTCACGTTAGCAAATTTTTTTCAATTACACCATTCGCTTTATTTAAGAATTTTTGAAAAATCATTATGGATGGCCGGCCTTTCCACCTTAGTCTGTTTATTGCTCGGCTATCCTTTTGCTTATGCCATTGCGCGCATACAATCGCCTATTAAACATTTTTTAATTTTATTAGTGATCATTCCATTCTGGACCAGTTCACTCATCCGTAGTTATTCGCTGATCGCCATTGTGAAAACCAAAGGATTATTAAATACTTTATTAATTTCGTTAGGGATTATTTCACATCCATTACCCATTTTATTCACTAACACGGCGGTATTGATCGGCCTTGTTTATAATTTACTGCCGTTTATGATTTTGCCAATTCTGACCAATGTCGAACAATTGGATAATCAACTCATTGATGCCGCTCGTGATTTAGGCGCGAATCGTTTCACCACACTGCTGCGAATTATTTTACCGTTGACTATGCCGGGGATTTTAGCGGGCTGCATATTAGTATTTTTACCGGCGATGACGATATTTTATATCCCCGATATTTTAGGCGGCGCTAAATCCGTTTTAGTTGGCAATTTAATTCAAGATCAATTCTTGATTGCACAAAACTGGCCGTTTGGTTCAGCGATCAGTGTCGTGCTGACTATTTTACTCGCCTTGTTAATCCTCATATATTGGCGCAGCACACGCGGCGAAGAACAGGAATGGCCATGAAATTAAAAAATATTTCTGTTGCGAGTTATCTCACGCTAATTTATTTATTTTTTTATATCCCGATTGGGGTGTTAATTATTTATTCGTTTAATCAAGCGCAATATTCTTTACTCTGGCATGGTTTTAGTTGGCGCTGGTATCAAGAATTATTTGCTGACCAAAGTTTATGGCTCGCGGTATGGCATTCATTAGTACTAGGCATTTTATCTTCTTCGCTAGCAACTATGGTTGGTTTGTTTGCTGCCGTGTGCTTATATCGTTATCGTTTTTTTGGCCGGCAGTTATTATACGGCGTATTATTTATTTTAATTTTATCGCCAGAAATCGTCATGGGCATTGCGTTATTAATTTTATTTAGTTTAATCAAAATGCCGTTAGGATTTATTAGTTTGTTAATGGCGCACACTACGTTTTGCATTCCATTTGTGGCTGTCACTGCTTACAGCCGTTTGGTGAGTGTCGATAAATATATTTTTGAAGCCGCCAAGGATTTAGGCGCCAATGATTGGATGACGTTAACCAGCATTATCCTGCCTTTATTATGGCCGGCATTACTCGCCGGTTGGCTATTAAGTTTTACTTTGTCCATTGATGATGTGATGATTAGTTATTTTGTGGTTGGCCCTGAATTCGAAATTTTACCGTTAAAAATTTATTCCATGGTGCGAGTTGGTATCAAACCAGAAATTAATGCGCTGTGTACCGTATTATTTTTTATTACCTTATCGTGCATCGTGATGTATCAATTGTTACTCAGGAAAAAAACATGAAAAAATATTTTTTCCTTTTGTTTGGGTTATTTTTTTGTGTCTCAGCACAGGCCGCAGATAATATTCTCAATCTCTACAGTTGGTCGGATGTGATTCCGCAATCAGTCATCCAACAATTTGAAAAAGAAACTGGCATTAAAGTGCATTATTCCACTTATGATCGCAATGAAGTGTTATATGCGAAATTACGTGCAAATAGCCGCGTCGGTTATGATGTGATCGAACCTTCCAGTTATTTTGTTGATAAAATGCGTAAGCAAGGGATGTTGGAAGCATTAGATAAATCGAAAATATCGAATTGGCATTTTCTGAATCCGGTATTATTAAATCCGCCGTATGATCCAAAAAATATTTATAGCATTCCGTATTTTTGGGGCGTCACCGGCATGTTTGTCAACACCCATTATCATCCAGCGAATAGTATTAAAAAATGGGCGGATTTGTGGAGTGACAAATATAAAGATCAATTATTATTTTTAGATGATGCGCGGGAAGCTTTTTCGGTGGGCTTGCTGTCGCTGGGTTACAAGATAAACGACGAAAATCCGGCGCATATTCAGCAGGCTTTTTTACAGTTAAAAAAAATCTTGCCGAATGTGAAAGTATTTAGCAGTGATACCACTGTATCCATCATGATTGATGAAGATGCGGCGTTGGGATTGTCGTGGAACTGCGATGCAGAACGCGCTAAACGGGAGAATCCGCAGATTAGTTTTGTTTATCCGCAAGAAGGATTCGTGATTTGGGTGGATAGTTTTGCGATTGCGAAAGATGCACCGCATAAAGAGAATGCTTATCAATTTTTGAATTTTTTATTGCGGCCAGAAATTGCGAAACAAGCGTCATTATATAGCACGTATGCGACGGGGAATTTGGCCGCGCAGAAATTGTTGCCAGAGAATATTAAAAATGACCCGCGGATTTATCCGACGGCGGCGTACTTGCGGAAGGGATCGTTTCAGACGGACCCGAGTGAGGCGACGCTGGCGTTGTATGAGAAGTATTGGGAGGAGTTGAAGATGGGGGGATGAGTGATACGTGATATCGTTCGTGACTTCAGCATCGGATGACACTCTACATCGCTCGTGACTTCAGCATCGGATGGCACTCTACATCGCTCGTGACTTCAGCATCGGATGGCACTCTACATCGCTCGTGACTTCAGCATCGGATGACACTCTACATCGCTCGTGACTTCAGCATCGGATGGCACTCTACATCGCTCGTGACTTCAGCATCGGAAGGCACTCTACATCGCTCGTGACTTCATCA
>Ga0207159_1061_pt1 | contig 26198 bp, 26 predicted proteins | sample Alteio_BWMinHeat_23_FD_153511 | JGI IMG/M metagenome (GOLD analysis project Ga0207159, IMG submission 153511) | Enriched cells from forest soil in Barre Woods Harvard Forest LTER site, Petersham, Massachusetts, United States -... | ecosystem: Environmental > Terrestrial > Soil > Temperate forest >... | reverse complement strand
TGTCCCACCCACTCTTCGGTTTCTTTTGACTCAGGGTCAAGCTTTAACGCCTGTTTAAAATGCTCTAAGGCATCGGCATGTTTTAGTAAATGATGTTCACACAAAGCCATATTATAATAGATGCCGAACTGTTCACCGACGTAAGGCTGTGCTAGTTGGTAATATTTCAGTGCTTGTTCGTAATTTTTGGTCGCGTGAAAAAACACACCAATTTCAAATAAAATACATTCTGATTTTGGCATGAAATAATAATTAGCCGCCATTTTCGGCATGTTTGCCGACATGAATTCAATAGTTTCTTTATCGCCCTCATCGACTAAGGCAGCAACGCGCGCAGTTAATTTTAAATAAATATGCGGGTCCCATTTGGCTAAATGCATATGCGCAGCGATTGTATCCAAATTACATTCTTGGAAGGAATCGCTAATGCGACGATGGACAGTAAAATAATCGGCTGGGCTAAACCCTTCCACATATTTTTCGATAGCAGTGCTGGTTCTCGGCATGTTATCAAAGGTTAAGCCGCTAACAAATACCGAGGTTTTAATGCCTTTGCGCGGGGTTTGTAAAAAATAATCGCCGCCACAATTTTTGAAAAAATTGGCAATGGCATGGAAATTTACCATTAATGAAAAACTGCCGTGGAAGGACAACGATGGATGTGAAAGATGATCAAGGGATTCCAGCGTGCCATAACCTTTATCAGAAGAAATCACCATCAATTTATTATTAGTGATTTTTTGTAGGTATTGAATGGCGCGCATAGAACCAACCGGAAATAAAAAACTAGAATCTTTTAAATGTTTTTTATATTGATCTAAAATCGAATCTAATTTTTCATCATTATAATACGGTGTCGAGATTTCTCGAATATGATTTTCGATAGACACTTTTTCCATATCAGCCGGATGACCAGCAGCTAAATTATTTTCATCGGTGCTTAAGCTAAATAATAATTCATAAAGTTTGCCATCGTGTACCGTAAAAGCATCTTGTGAAACCGTATCAAAAATGTAATTAGCAAAAACGATCAGTGGATTAACCAGAGTGTCAGGACCGAGTTTGATATTTTTGCGTTGTAAATTAATAGCGCGTTCGGACTCCATGTCATAAATGGCAAAATCAATTAATCCTTTTTCAAGATAAGGTAATAAGGCATCATGTTTTTCATAATATTTAATATTATTTTTAGTGAAATCGCTCATTACATAGCAAATGGAGATATCGTTTAGTTTAAGTGATTGCATTAGTTCGGTTAAAGTTTTGATAACAAAAAAACTAAAGCGGCCAGAACCGGTACCGAGTTCCAGAATATAAAACGGATGTTTTTTTGATTCAGGATGTTTTTCTATCCAATCAAGAATGCAGGCTAATACGACTTGTGCATAACATTCGGCAATAAACGGATTGCTAGTGATATAGAAAGGGACTTGATTGACCCAGGCATTAATACCTTCCTTTTCAAAATATTCACGTTGCATGCGCCATAGGGAAGATTGTGAAAAGCGTTTATGTTGTTCGATGATTATTTTTCGTCCACTTTGTGTATCAGAGCTCATATTTTAAACCTTCTGTTCTTTATTCATTATCGGATGTGCAACGTAATAAGTGGCTGGCGCGAAATTTAAATTTGCTAAAAATCGTAGGGTGGATTAGGCGTTTTTTGCCGTAATCCACCGATTATTGGTGGATTACGGCAAAAAACGCCTAATCCACCCTACTTTTTCATTTCGCGCCAGCAGCATAATAATGATAACATAATGTTGAAATTTCAAAACCTTTCTCGTGACGCAGCGACTATCTCTATTGATAGCTTTGTATTATCATTTAGTTAGGATGAAACTTACATTTCCAGGAGTGTCCGCTAAACTATGGATGGTTCACCGGTGAATATATTGCAAATTTCGGATATTCATATTTATGCCGATAAAAAGGCGGAATTATTGGGTGTCAAAACTTTAGACAGTTTCCAGGGCGTTACTGCGCTTATCAAAAAAAATAATGTGAATCCCGATGTCATTATTTTATCGGGTGATTTATCGCAAGATGGTACGGAAGCTTCTTACCTTCATATTGCCGAACAATTGCAAGAATTTAATGTTCCGGTTTATTACGTGCCAGGGAATCATGATGATCCCAAAGTGTTAACAAGGATTTTTCCACGCAATAACATTTCGAGTCATAAGCATGTGGTATTAAAATCATGGCAATTAATTTTGTTAAATTCGCAAAAAATTGGTGCGGTGGAAGGATTTTTAGATCGTTCGCAATTAAATTTTTTGCAGCATTGTTTACAGAGATATTCTGAACATCATGCGCTAGTTATTCTTCATCATCCGCCAGTGCCGGTGGGAAGTGCATGGTTAGATAAAATCGGATTGAGTAATCCTAAAGAATTTTGGGATATTGCCATGCGTTATCCTAAATTAGCAGCGGTAGCTTTTGGTCACGTGCATCAAGAATTTTCGCAGAAAGTGAATGGCATTCAATGTTACGCTGTTCCTGCTACGTGTGTTCAATTCAAAACTCAGCAACACGATTTTGCGCTGGAAAATTTACCGCCTGGATATCGGTTGTTTGAACTCAGTGATAATGGCGCACTGCAGACGAGTGTGTATCGATGTGCGGAATATGTTGGGAAATTTCTGGAGCAAGCGCAAGGGTATTGAGTTTATATTAGTTCAATATTTTCAGTTTCACACATTCACCGTCATTTTTAATGACACTACATCGCGTGCAGCTTGATTCACCCCATTAATTAAAAATTTATTTCCTATAATATTAATAGGTTGATTTTGAATAAAAGCATGCGCATAGCCTCCATCAAGCGAGATGGTTTTATTCATTTGGTAACCCAAAGAAGCACCTAGAACATAACTGTTACCGGTGGAGATTTGATAATTCCCGTTCTGGGGCGATTGATTATAAGTTCCTGCAACACGGATTATCCAATTTGGTTTAAATTGATAATTTCCGCCAAGTGTAAATAACCAAGTATTATGTAGATAATAAGGAATACTGGCACTAGTAATGATCGGCTTTGCCCCTATAGCAGTAGCAAAGTTATACACATTGATATTTCTTATAATGCTCCACTGAAAACGCTGAATAGTCGCAATCATGCCAAATTTTGGTGTTAACATCTGACTAATAGAAAATATACTGCGTGCCGGCGTGCGCAATTGAAAATGATAATTATTTGACGTTAGTTGTGTTGTGCCATTAAAAACGCTTTGCCCGCTCTCTCGATAAGTGGTAACGGTACGATAATCAAAACCAATTAATGTTGACGCGGTAGGCCGCAGCAAAAAACCCACATTCGCACCAACTCCCGAACCATCGGAATCATTATTACTTTGGCTATCTGCAATATTTGATCCAGGAAAGCCGGTAATGGGATGCAATTGAAAACTAGTATAAGAAAAATTGACGCCGCTGCCTAAGGAAAAAAAATCATTTATCTTAATTCCTATCGAAGGAACAAAATCATAATCTTGAATCGTATTACTCGATTGGGCATAACGCAAAAGAGAATTTTCATCAAGGTCGCGATTTGCAGAATTGGAAACAGCAGAGAAGCCAAGTATGAATCGATTGCCAATAGGTAATCCAAGATAAAAAGAGGGCGAAAAATAATCTGTTGTTGAACTTGAGTTGCCAGATTGCATGAATCCTGTGGCCATTGTTTTGGATTGGCCAGAAAATTGTGTTTGAAAATTTGCCCAAGTTAGTAACGGAATAATTTGTGAATTTTTCAAGAGGACTAACGCAGCTGGATTAAAATATGCAGCCGTTGCATCGTTTACTACGGCGGTACCAATGGTTGTTTCAATAAATGAAGCATAGCTCATTAATGGCAATAATAGCCATGAAACCAGTGTGATACACTGAAATGTTAATATTCGAAATCGTATACTTTCGATAAAATTATTTAAATACAATAGTAATTACCTGACTCAATATTTTTTCCAAAGGGATGACCGTAAATATCAGCGGAAAAAACGGTAATGCTGTAAATAATAAAATAAAGAAAATAGCGTTTTTATTTAAAGGAAATATTCGCATTCCTGCGGAAACGGCAAAGCTATTTGATAAATCAGATAAGGACTGAATATCTGGGGTGCCCAGTAAAGTTTCTTCTGGATTTGATTGAGTGTCTATCCATTTGCGGCGAAAATCAGTCACATATTGATTCGCAACAACATCATATTCATTGGTACCATCTCGTTTAGCGCGTGTTAATTGCCTAATGAAAAATGTCATGGGAAGGAGTGGAATAAAAACAAGAATAATCAACCAAGCAATCATTTCATTTTTAAACTGCCATAAAATGGCATTTGAATTTAAAATAGAATTTAAAATAATGCCTGCTAATAAAACCGAATGTGCTATTAAAAAAGGCTCAATCCCATAAATACTATTTACTAAGAAACCAATGCCGCCCGCCTTATCAGGATGCAAGGAATTTAATCGTAATTTTAATCTGGAAGTTTGCCAAAGAAATCGATACCAAATGATTATTCGATAATACCAGCGCAATAAAATAAATTGAAAAATCGGCAAACTGACAAACGCATACCAATAACCCGGTAGCGTCAGGCTTACGGAATTATTAATTTTAGTGGCATACCACATAGAAATATCAAAGGGCAAAACTTGTTTTGAAATCCATCGCCCAACAGTAATAACAAACAGAAATAAAATAATTTCAACCAAGATAGAACTACTCAACTTCATGGCTGAAGCAATCATAGCTTCATATTGTGGATAGTCTTTTTTAGAAACAATATGACATTTTATAAATTGCCCGACGACAACCTGAAATCGTTTATTAGCAACGACTTCTGCATACAGCAGTAAAGGAAGTGAGATAAGTAAGCGCACATGAACATCAATGTCGCTAATAAACATGCTTAACCGAACTTTGCTGAAAAGGGTCAGAATCAACAAAGGCAGCCAGGTTAATAAACAAATTATCAACATTCGGCGTTGATATAAAAGAAGCGGTTTTTTTACTAATCTACTCTGCAAAAAAAATCTATAAAGCGGTCCTTGTGTAAAAATATCAAAATTCATTTTTCAGCTTCCCAGCAACTGGTCATTAGAATTGATCCAGAGATTTTTCGCTATCAAACAATATACTGCTTTATCACCGGTTCAGCAATCGATCTATCACTCAATAACATGCATTCCTTGCGCCACGCCTTCCTGTTTCTTCAACATAAAAATCAGCGGTAACATCAGGATAAAACTCCACATGATAAATGCATACACATTCACGAAAGCAGACATTTGTGATTGTTCGCCGATTAATTTTCCTAGAAAGCCAATAGCCTTAGGTTGTGACGGTTGTAAATGCAGTGTTTGTAAATAAGGATAAAGTGCTCGGTTGTAAGGATTGATAAATCCGCCAAATTGATTCCATAACATTTGCGAATGCCGAGTGAGCACCGTGATGGCAACCGAAATTCCCATGGAAGAACCAATAGTTCGTAATAAACTAAATAAGCCAGCTGCTTCAGAACGAAAATGAACTGGCAAGGTCGAAAATGCCACGGTCGCAAGCGGCACAAAAATCATGCCCATCCCAAATCCCTGCAAAAACAAAGGCCAAATTAACCAATAAGGACTGATATTGATAGAATAGTGCGTACCAACTAACATGCCAACAGCACTCAGACAAATCCCAAAGGCAATCAAATAACGTGGATCAATATGATTGATTAAGCGACTCATTAAAATCATGCTGATCATGCCGCTCAAACCGCGGGGTGCCATGACTAAGCCGGAAATGATGACGGGATAATTAAATAAATTTTCCATCATTAATGGTTGAATCACCATCGTGCCATATAATCCTAAACCCAATATGGCAAGTAACAGACTTGAAATCGTAAAATTTTTATCTTTAAACATGCGGAGATCAAACACAATGTTTTCTTTGCGATGTAAATTATGCAATAGAAAACCTAGCAAACCAGCGATCGCGAGAAAGGTGATGACACAAATTTGTGTGGAGTTGAACCAATCTGCTTGATTGCCGCGATCGAGAACATATTGCGTACCGCCGATGGCAGTGGAAATTAATAATAAACCTAACCAATCCATTGGTCGTTTTATTTTTGCGGTATCGGGAACTACCGGGGTTAATAATAATGCGAAGATTCCCACTGGAACATTCACATAAAATGTCCAGCGCCAAGAAAAATATTCCGTAAGATAACCACCCAAAGTTGGGCCAAGTACGGGCCCTACCATCACGCCGACCCCCCAAATGGCCATGGCTTTGCCGCGTTCTTCCGGTGGAAAAACATCAGTAACAATGGCTTGTGATAAAGGTACGAGAGAAGCACCAAACACACCTTGTAACATACGACAGATGACAATTTCGCTGAGTGAATTGGAAGCGCCACACAATATTGACACGATGGTGAAGCCAGCAATCGATAGAATGAGAAAATTTCTGCGCCCAAATATATCGGTAAAATAACCCGTCAACGGCATGAAAATCGCGGAGGAAACTAAATAGCTAGTTAATGTCCAGGTGATAGAATCGGGTGAAGTACCTAGTGATCCCTGCATATGTGGTAAGGCGACATTGACAATCGTAGTATCGATGACTTGCATCAAGGTCGCGGACATAACAGCAGCGACAATCAGCCAACGTTGCATAACCGAAAATGTTTGCACTTCCCTATCCATGAATATGAATAGTCACAGTTGATGATGTGCCGATACGCAGCGGGTGTGTTGCATCCGCATCCAGGATACGTACCCGTACTGGAATGCGCTGGGTGATCTTCACCCAATTACCAGTCGCATTTTGCGGTGGTAATAAAGAAAAAACCGTGCCAGTGCCGTTGCTAATACTTTCCACAACACCTTGAAATGGATGATGTGGATAAAGATCAGTGGTGATGACAGCTGACATCCCAGCATGAATGATTTCCAGTTCTGTTTCTTTAAAATTAGCATCTACCCAGAATTCCTCATCACTGATTAATGCAAATACCGATTGATTGGCGGGAGTAATATCGCCTTCACGCAATCCTAGATTAGTGACCCAACCGCTGATGGGTGCATAAATTTGCGTATATTTAAGATTTAACTCAGCCTGCGCGAGATTAGCTTTTGCTAAATCGACGGCAGCAGTCGCATTCTCTAATGCGGTGATTGCATTATCACCTTCTTGCTGCGAAGAATATTTCTTTTTTACTAAAGCCGCTACGCGTGTGGCGATGAGCAAGGCATTTTTCCAAGTCGATTGATTCATCTTCAGTTGAGCTTTTGCTTGATCTACTGCAATTTGAAATGGTTTGGGATCAAGTTCGATTAATAACTCGTCTTTTTTGACATATTGATTGTTGTGAATATGCAGATTGCTGATTTGACCGGTGATGCGCGGTGCGATTTGCACTACGTTAGCATTCAAGTAAGCATCATCGGTGCTGAGATAATAACGGCCGTAAAACCAAAAAGAAAACCAGATTAAGGAAGAAGTTATTACGAAAATTAACACTAAACTTTTTTTAAAGTTTCTGTGCTGTGATAAAACACCCAACTTAGATTTTGTATTCACGGTAAAACTCTTCCGGTAAGTATTTTGGATTATAGCGCGCTCGGATGGCACAGATCAACGCGTTCTAATTTGAAGATCATTCAGTCGCCGCCATCGGATGATTCATTATCAGAATTTTCAACTTCAGGATAAGGATTCACAATGACGCGCGTGCCGCGATATTTATTGGTGGCAGTGGGCCCTTCGATAAAATCAAAGCGCATCCATTCTGCATCGCTCACGTACAAGCGTACACAACCATGACTGGCATTAAACCCCGGTAGCCCATTCGGTTCACCATGAAATGCTTGGCCATTATTGAAGTACATGCAATAGGGCATAGGTGCGCCGCCTTTAGGCAGAGGGAATTTTTTCGATTTACAATCTTCATCACCCAGGGAGAAAACACGAAATTTTCCAACATTGGTATGGCATTGACTGTTGAGATCGCGGCACCAATCGGAACCGCCCGAAGCCGGTCCCCAGCGAACCAATATACCGCTGGAATCATAGGCGCCAAAAGCATGTAAACGCGGATCAAAAATTATTAATTTTTCACCCGGAGGAGTGGTTTGTTTCGGGAACGGAGAGTAGTCCATTAGATCGTCACTCGCTCGAAGATTGTTAGGCACGGCGATAACCATACCACCCCAAATTTCAGTATTCATGCGATTGATACGCATGACTAAACGGCGCTCGTGATCATCGGGCCACAAGGATTGCCAACTTTCATTACCTCTCACGCGCAGGCAAAAAAATCCGGGACTTTTACAAAGCATTTGGCCAAAGGTACGGCTATAACTTACCTCTGGTAAATAAAGGGTCGCGATCATGAGAATGCATACTAGCCGTATCCGCATCGCATACCTCTCATTTCTTATCCTTCTTATTCTTATTTTACGCTTCTAAGATTTGTTAAAAGCCTTGCTATATTAAAAATAACGAGGATCTGGTCTATTTTTAACTGATTATCATTATAATGATTAAAAATTATATACATCCGCTATACTTAAAAAGAAGATAAAAAATATTTACGGCAGGTGGAGGTATATCCTTATGAAAGCACTGCTAATTTCTATTCTCATAGTCACTTTTGGCTGGTTTTCCCTATCACCAGCGTTTTTGGATCATGCAGCCAAATCGCAAACCGCAGTGCAGCAACTCACTAATAAAGTGATGTTAGCAAAAGGACAATGCTATCGAGGTTATCTTAAAGGGAACAACATTAGTTGCCAGTAATTCCCGCTGAAGGGATGAACTCGTCATCGCGAGGCCGCGAAGCGTTTGGCCGTGGCGATCCAAGCGGCATAGAAACTGGATTGCCACGCCCTGCAAAAAGCGCAGGGCTCGCAATGACGACTTCAGCGGGAATCGCTGATTAGTTGCTAGGTTTGTGAAGTTTCTCATCCTCAAGCTTGACTCCCTGAGCCGGCCTGGTTAACCTGCTGGTGATAAAATTTTTTGGACTATACTGATCTAATAAAAAGGAATTGCGCATTGTCTACCGTGGCTACATTTGAAGTTTCTTATTATCAATATTTGAGTGAAGAAGGACGCTTGACGGTTACGCCGCCGGCCTTTGCAAAAGATCCAGCTAATCTCATTCATCTTTATCGTCTGATGACCTTAATTCGGTTATTTGATAATAAGGCCATTGCCTTGCAGCGCACGGGAAAACTAGGAACCTATCCTTCAACGCGTGGACAAGAAGCGGCCTTTGTTGGCATGGGCAATGCGCTGCAGAAAAATGATATTTTTGTTCCTTATTATCGTGATGTGGGAACCTTGATTCAGCGCGGTGTGAAATTATCCGAAATATTATTGTACTGGGGGGGCGACGAACGCGGTAATGCTTTTCCCAATGATCCGCAAGATTTTCCCTACAGTGTCCCAGTGGGTAGCCAACCTTTGCATGCTGCAGGAGCGGCTTTTGCCATGAAATATCATCAAGAAAAAAATGCGGTGTTAACTGTGTGCGGTGATGGTGGCAGTTCTGAAGGTGATTTTTATGAAGCGATGAATGTAGCCGGCGTATGGAAATTACCGGTAGTTTTTGTGGTCTGCAATAATCAATGGGCGATTTCCGTGCCGCGCAGTGCCCAAACCGCCGCGCAAACCATCGCGCAAAAAGCCATTGCAGCAGGGTTTACTGGCGAACAAGTCGATGGCAATGATGTGATTGCGGTGCGCGATCGGGTCGATATGGCTTTGCGTAAAGCACGCGAACAGCATGAACCTACTTTGATAGAAATTGTTTGCTATAGACAGAGTGATCACACTACGGCGGATGATGCGAGCCGTTATGAAGCGCGCAATATTCGCGAACAAGAATGGGCTAAAGAACCCATCACGCGTTTGCGTCGTTATCTAGATTTTCTCGGTGTGTGGTCAGATGAAAAAGAAAAAAATTTAATAAGTGAATGCGAAACGGAAGTTGAGCAAACGGTGCAAGAATATATAAATACGCCGCCACCTCCGCTCGAATCCATGTTTGATTATCTCTATGCAAAATTGCCGAAAATTTATTGGGAACAAGTTGAAACATTAAAACTTGCGGGAGCTGCTCATGGCTGAAATCACGTTAGTAGAAGCCATTAATCAAGCTTTAGCCTATGAAATGCAAGCGGATCCTAATGTGATTGTATTAGGTGAAGATGTCGGTAAAAATGGCGGTGTTTTTCGTGCTACCGTGGGTTTACTCGATCGTTTTGGACCAGAACGTGTTAAGGATACCCCGTTGGCGGAGTCAATGATCGCAGGTCTTGCCATTGGCATGGCGGTGAGGGGATTAAAACCGGTGGCTGAATTTCAATTTATGGGTTTTATTTATCCCGCATTGGATCAAATTATCAATCACGCCGCCCGTTTTCGTAATCGTACCCGCGGACGCATGAGTTGTCCCGCTGTATTTCGCACGCCTTATGGTGCAGGTATTCATGCACCAGAGCATCACTCAGAAAGTACGGAAGCTATCTTCGCGCATATTCCAGGTTTGCGTGTCGTGATTCCTTCTTCGCCGCAGCGTGCTTATGGTTTATTGTTGGCTGCCATTCGCGATCCCGATCCTGTCATTTTTTTAGAACCGTCACGTTTGTATCGCTGGGCAAAACAAGAAGTGCCGGATGATGGCAAAGCATTGCCGCTCGATGTTTGTTTTACCTTACGGCAAGGCAATGATGTCACCCTGGTAACTTGGGGCGCAATGTTGAAAGAAACGTTGGAAGCCAGTGCTAAGTTAACTGAACAAGGTGTGAGTGTGGAAGTGATTGATGTGGCAACAATCAAACCCCTAGATATAGATACGATTCTCGCCTCGGTAGAAAAAACTGGCCGTTGCATTATTATTCACGAAGCCGCGCGTACCTGTGGTGTTGGCGCGGAAATTGCCGCAGAAATTGCCGAAAAAGCGTTATTTTCTTTGAAAGCACCGATTCAACGAGTGGCAGGATATGACACCATCGTTCCTTATGCTCGCATGGAAAAATTTTATATACCTAGCAGCCAACGCATCATTGATGCAGTCAGCGCAGTAATGGAGTTCGCATGAAAATATTTCATTTACCAGATTTGGGTGAGGGATTGGCTGAAGCAGAAATTCGCGAATGGTATGTTAAGGAAGGCGATGTGGTGAGAGTGGATCAACCACTAGTTTCTTTAGAAACTGCCAAAGCCGTAGTGGATGTGCCGTCGCCTTATGCGGGAAAAATTTTGAAATTGCATGGTGCGGTAAATCAAATTATTGAAACGGGTGCACCCTTAGTCGATTTTGAAGGTGAAGGCGCACCAGCAAAACCGAAAGCGGCGGGATCGGTAGTAGGTGCATTAGAAGAAAGTGATAAACAATGGAATGAAGGCGATGTCGTGATCGGCGCTGCCAAAACGGCAAGTAAAACCGCAAAAATATTACCAGCGGTACGCGCTTTAGCAAAACAATTGCATGTTGATATCAATCAAGTGATACCGACTGGTCCGCAAGGTTTGGTGACAGCAGAAGATGTCAAACGCCATGCGAATCAATATCAAGCGAATGATATGGAAGAATTGCATGGTGTACGTCGGACTATGGCGAGCATCATGACGCAATCGCATCAAGAAGTAGCCGCTGCAACCATTATTGATGATGCGGATATCAGTGAGCTGGTAAATGTGGATATGACGGTGCGGGTATTGCAAGCGATGGTAGCGGCGGCTAAAGCCGAACCTGCATTAAATGCTTGGTTTAACGGTAAACTTGTTGCTCGACAATTACATCAAGAAGTGAATATCGGTTTAGCGGTGGATACAGCAGAAGGTTTATTTGTGCCCGTGTTGAAAAATGTCGCGAGTCATTCTGACAAATCTTTACGCGAATTAATTAATAAATTTAAAACAGCCGTGACTGAGCGGACGATTTCGCCCAGTGATATGCAAGGGGCGACCATCATTCTTTCCAATTTTGGAACGCTGGCCGGAAAATATGCGACACCAGTGATAGTACCGCCAATGGTGGCTATTTTAGGTTGTGGTCGTGCGCGTGAAGTGGCCGGTGTGACTGGAGAAAAAATCATCGCGCGGAGAATATTGCCATTGTCGTTGACGTTTGATCATCGCGCAGTGACGGGCGGTGAAGCATCAAGATATTTGGGTGCGGTGATTAAAGAATTGGAGAGTGGTTAGTTAGTTTCTGCCTAATAACAAAAACCCACGGAGCCAGGAGCGTGAGCGACTGGTTATAATAATTATAAAAACATATTTATAACCAGTCGCTGACGCTCCTGGCTCCGTTAGTTGCTACTCCTGGCTCCGTGGGTTCGAGTGTCCCGGAATTTATTTCTTCGTATTTGTCGGTGCGCTCACTGGTGTTTTTGCCGCTGGTTTCGTTGGTGCTACCGCTTTTTGCTGCGGCATGATCACCACGGGCATAATCACTGGAAAGGTCATGGCTGGATGATTGCTATCGAGCGGTGCCAGGTTCCACTGCATCTGATAAATATCATTAATATCACGCGACATATCTTGCATCATTTTTTGCATCGAACTTTTCGCTTGTTGTTGCTGCATTTGCATTTTCTTTAACATATTCTGTGTTTGTTCTGTGGTAAGTTGTTGCGGCCCTAATTGAATAATTTGGTAACGATTGGGTTGGCTGCCACTGGTAATGATTTGCTGTGTGACCGAAAATGTATTCGGTGATTTACCTAATTCTGCATTTAAATCACTCATTTTAATCCAACCGGTATTGCCGTTATTGGGGTCACCCGCTTTCATCCATTGATTATTATCTTTCGGTGTATAAATTGGAACGATACCCGTGCTTGGGTCGATGGTATCTATGACTTTAGCATCGGCCTTGGGTTGATCGTAAAGATTAATAGGTTTGGCATAACACCATGAAGATAAAAATAGTAGAGAAAGGGCTAATGCTGATTTGATGATTGCATGTTCTAAAGATGCCAGTTTCATATTTTATTCCTCCAAGCTAATCTACTGAAATGATTAAATATTAAACATTTTACTTCCCAACAACAGGGTTTAATTGTATATTTTAATTGATATTAATGAAAAAATTTAGAGGATACCAGCATGAAACGGATTTTCATGCAAATTAGTTTGGCTTTAATGTTGCTAATCGCTGGTATCGGCGTCGTAGGTTTATTACATTATAATTATCTTGGTATATTGTTCATTATAACTGGTGTTGCCATCTTATCACTGCCACTGATTCAATTGATTCATTCAAATAAATTACTCGATCAAGAAAAAGATGAATTACAAAATCGTTTTACGACTATTTTTGATTTTCAAGCAGTCGGCATGGCTTTAATTTCGCTGGAAGGAAAATTGTTAAAAGTAAATCCGTCATTCTGTCAAATTCTAGGTTTTCCAGAAAATGAAATTTTACACGTTAATTTCACACGGTTTTTACATAGTGATGATTTAATGAATTATCAATATTATTTAACGCAATTATTAGATAATTCTATTAAAACCTATCAATGCGAACAGCGGTTGGTAAATCAAAATGGTGAAATTGTTTGGGTCATTACTAATTTATCTCTCATCAGAGATCAACAAAATCGTCCGCTTTATTTCATTTCGCAAATACAAAATATTTCCGCGCAAAAAAATGCCGAAGAACAATTACGTCATATGGCTTACCACGATCCACTGACTGGTTTAGCGAATCGAAATAAATTGGAACAATATATTCATCATCTTATTTCCATGGCGCGTCGGCATCAAAATGCTTTTGCCTTATTATTTTTTGATCTCGATCGTTTTAAAAATATTAACGATACGATTGGCCATGGTGCTGGCGATATATTGTTACAAATAGTGGCTGAACGTTTGAAAAGTATGGTGCGCAGTACGGATTTGGTAGCGCGTCTCGGAGGCGATGAATTTGTCGTGGTGATTACCGATGTCAAAAAAACCGAATCACTTGCTGCGATCGCGCAAAAAATATTGGATGTTATTTTAAAAGTCATGGTGATCAAAGGAAACGATATTTACATTACCACCAGTATCGGCATTAGTCTCTATCCTTACGATGGCCAAACTATGCAAACGTTAATGAAAAATGCGGATTTAGCGATGTATCGTGCCAAAGAACAAGGCCGGAATAATTATCAGTTTTACACTTTAGAAATGACTACGCGTGCACAAGAAAAAATGGCACTGCAAAATGCCATCGGACATGCCTTAGTAAAAAATGAATTTATCTTACATTATCAACCGAAAATGGATTTAGCGACGTCGCGGATTACCGGCATTGAAGCACTGTTGCGTTGGCAAAATAAAGAATATGGCATGATTGCGCCGGATGAAATTGTTTCCTTGGCTGAAGAAACGGGTTTAATTATCCCGGTGAGTGAATGGGTAATGACGACGGCAATCAAACAACTTAAGCAGTGGCAAGAAATGGGTTTTAATACGTTAACAATGGCCATCAACTGTACCGGCCGGCAATTGCGGCAAGCCAATTTCGTGGAATCCTTATTGCATATTCTCAATGAAAATGGCGTACCCGCTTCGCTCATTGAGTTGGAAATTACCGAAAGTTTAGTGATGCAAGATACGGAAAATATGTTACGTGTTTTATATGAATTAAAAGATTTAGGAATCAAAATTGCCGTTGATGATTTTGGTACCGGATATTGGTCATTAAATAATTTGCGACGTTTCTCCGTTGATAAAATCAAAATTGATAAATCTTTTATCAGCCAAATCCCGATGAATGATACCTGTGCTGGCATCGTGAGCGCTATTATTGCGATGGCGAAAAAATTAGGCGTGCGAGTGATCGCTGAAGGTGTGGAAACACGAGAGCAATATGAATTTTTATTACGGGAAGGATGCAGCGAGATTCAGGGGTATTTGCTTAGTCACCCTGTCAGCAGTGACATGATGACGGAATTTTTGAAAAAACCCGAGTCAATTTCTAATCAGTTAACCACTTAATTCGAACTCTTTAAATATTCACTGCGCAATACCCGTCGCATAATTTTATTCGATGCGGTGCGAGGTAGTGCATCAATTAATTTTACATCGTGAATTTTAAATAATGGATTAAGATGCTGATTAATACGCTGCTGCATTTTTTGTTTTAATAAATGTATATCCACATCAGAATGACTCACTGCATAAATGATCAAATGACTCGGTCCCTGCTCAAAATTCAAAGCAATGGCCGCTGTTTCTTGAATGCCTTCAATCCCCACCAATGCCCGCTCTATTTCCGCTGAACTAATTTTTATCCCGCCTAAATTCATCGTGTCATCGACACGACCCAGCATGCTATAACACTGATTAGCATAACGTTGTAATTGATCGCCATGACGGCGTAATACTTTTCCTTCAGGTGATTTTGGCATGTCGGCAAAATAAATTTCGTGATGATTCGCGTTTAATAATTTCGTTGATAATCCCAGTGCTGGAGGGATTAAAGCGACTTCACCCATATCTGTCGGTTGGCCGTTGTCATCGATTAAAATAAAATTAGAACCGAGCGCAGGAGTAGTAAAGAGCGAAGGATAATTATTTTCTATTAAGGTGCTAGTTACATAAGCGCCGCCAATTTCCGTGCCACCGCAATATTCAATGATCGGTTTATAATTAGCGAGCGACATTAAATAAAACATATCTTCAGCATTAGAACATTCACCGGTAGAACTAAATAATTTTATGGCTGACCAATTCAAATTTTTCATGCAGCCACTTTGCCGCCAGTGAGCGACAATCGTTGGCACTAAACCTAACATAGTTACTTTGGCATCACGAATAAATTCACCAAATTCACGGGTGGTAGGCACATCAGGATAAATAGCGATACTCGCTTGATTGATGAGAGCTGCGAAAATCAACCAAGGTCCCATCATCCAACCGAGATTCGTCGGCCAGTTTACTATATCTTGGGCATGAATATCGTGGTGTAAGTAAGCATCGCTAGCTGCTTTAATGGCCGTGGTATGGTTCCACGGAATGGCCTTGGGTGTAGACGTGGTGCCAGAGGAAAATAAAATATTACAATTATCCATAGGCTGACAGGGAACATTGCTAAAATTATCATTGTCGCTTAAAAAAATTGGCCAAGATAAATCACCGTCACGCAATTTAATGGCTAATTCTTTATTGTTTGATAACACAATGCTTAGTGGAGCATTAGCGACGATTATTTTTTTATAAAGCGGAATATGTTTTTGCGCACGACTAATTTCATCTTGCGTGAAAATAGCTTTCGCTTTGGCGATTTGTAAACGAGTGGCCATTTCTTCGCTAGAAAAACTATCAGCGATGGAAACCACGATGCCGCCCATTTTAATGATGCCAAGATAAATAGCAACCGCTTCACACGTCATGGGCAAAACAATGGCGATGGCGTCTCCGATGCCAAATCCTTGTTGTACTAAGCTATTGGCAATACGATTCGATAGACGATTTAACTCATCATAAGTCATGGTTCGCATTTTTTTATTTTGATCTTGATAACGCAACGCAATGGCATTGCTGGGTGCCGTAAAACAACTATTGACGATATTTAATTTCGCTCCGACCAACCACTGCGGCGATTCTATGCCGGCACTTAAATCACAGATTTTGTTAGGTTGGTTATGAAATTGAATAGCTAATTTGGTGATCATCAGTTGCCAAAAGTCTTGATAGTGATTGACTGACCAAGCGTGCAGAGCTTGATAGTTATCCATTTTTAATTGGGTCATTAAATCCCATAAATGGGTATTTTTAATTTGCTTAGCATTCGGCGTCCAGGCCGGCGCTGTTTCCGGATGTTCATGCCAATTGGGATAAAGCCAATTAAAAATAGCAAGATGTACTGCGAAGGGTAAATGTGGCAAGATTTTTTGCGAAATCATACGCCAGAAATGAGCTTTAGTAGCAGCTTCCATACGTTTCCTGCTTCAGTTTTGACTAAATCTTCCGTATTATATGCTCAAATTTTCCAAAATTAACACAGGTGCTTCATGTCCAAAAAGGCGGTGGTTTTATTATCAGGCGGTCTTGATTCAACAACATGTTTAGCGATTGCCAAGTCTGAAGGTTATCGCTGCTATCCCTTAAGTTTTGATTATAGCCAAAAACAGCGTTATGAACTCAAGTGCGCGAAACGCATCGTACAATTATTAGGTACAGAAGAACATCGCATTATGCGACTACCTATTGATGATTTTAAAGCAGCCACTTCGATGACAGATCCTACTATGCCTATTCCTGATTATGTCGGAGATGGCAAAATTCCCAATACTTACGTGCCGGCGCGGAATACGATTTTTTTATCTTTTGCTTTGGCTTATGCGGAATTAGTAGGGGCAGAAGATATTTTTATTGGCGCCAACCAACATGATTATGTCGGTTATCCTGATTGCCGATTGGAATACTTACGCGCGTTTGAAGCCATGGCGGTATTGGCCACCAAAGCAGGTGTAGAGGGTGGTCGATTGCAGATTCATGCACCCTTGTTAATGCTGACTAAGAAAGAAATTATTAAAAAGGGCATAGAACTTGGGATAGATTATGGAACCACGCTTTCCTGTTATCGTCCAGATGATAATGGTCATTCTTGTGGAACTTGCGATAGTTGTACGTATCGTAAAAAAGGATTTGCGGAAGCGGGAATTGCTGACCCAACGGTTTATTTTTAGCAAGCCAGTAGGGTGGGCAAAGTGAAGCGTGCCCACCCTACTGCTCTTGGTTCACTAGCACAAATTTTTAATCCAACATTCCATACTGTTTCAATTTCTTGCGTAATGTTCCGCGAGAAATTCCGAGTATGTTTGCCATTTTAACTTGATTGTAATGAGTATGGTTAATCAAAACTTCAAGTAATGGACGTTCGATTTCTTCTAATAAGATAGAATAAAAATCAATGGGTTGTTCGCTACCAATATTAGTAAAATAGTTACGAAGAGTGTCTTTTACTGCTTGTCTCAGCGTAATAGATTCTATACTTTCTGACATCATTGCTTTTTCAATCATAATAACTCCTTATTTGCCGCTTATCCGTTCCCTGGCCTAAGCCTTACAAAATTATAGTTAATAAAAATTATGCACTCATTTTTTCTTTAAGGGTCAGCCTTAAAGAAAGGCACAATGGTTGCTTTTGGGCATCATCCCTACGCCAGCCTAGTACCAAACCAAATCAACAAGGGATACAGTTTCGCCTTTTTTTAATGATCTTGCAACACTCTCCTGTTAAGTTTTTTTAACAAACATTGACGATCCACAGGTTTGTTATAATTCAACGGAGCCAGGAGCGGTAGGGTGGATTAGGTGCGCCACCTTCCATTGTGTGTTGTAGGTGGATTACGGTGCAAAGAGCGCACCTAATCCACCCTACCGCTCCTGGCTCCGTTGAATGTACACAAACCCTAAATCCCTATAAATTGGAAGAAATATTTTCCATTTCTTCGCTGGAGGTTTCCATAGGGCTGTTTTCAATCATGGTTGGCAAGCTTGATTGAGTGGTTGGCTCAAATGTTGGCTGACTGGTGACGACCTTCGGTTTCCGTTTAACAGCTGGTTTTTTCTTAGCGATAGGTTTATTGGTCCATTGTTTATTGAATTGGCTAATGATCTTGCCCAGGGCAGATAGCTTCAATTGTTTTTCAATGAAGGACTGAGCTGATTTTTGGATTTCAGCTAATTTAACGGATAATTCTTTAATAGTAGCATTTGTTTTTTGATGTGCTTCTTTAGCAGCCACTAATAATTTCTTCTTAGCTACTTTTGATTTTGATTTAGTAGCAGCGAGCAGACGTGATTTGTCCTTATTTAGTTGCGCATTAGTTTTCTTAAGCACTTTAACCAATTGTTTTTCGCGTTGCCTTAACACTTTTATTTCTTTACTCAATTGTGCTACCAAAGCAGTGGGAACCTTCCAAAAAGCTTGTTCCATTAATTCAAATTCTGGCATGAATTTACCGGATTGTTGAGTTTTTTGCGATTTTTTAGCGGTATTTTTAGCGAGCCTCTTGCGTGGCATGATATACTTCCTCATCAAAAATTTAAGACCATAAAATTTAACATCCTTTCGATCTGAATGTCTATACTCAGATGTTTGATTGAGAAAATACATTGGAAAATGTATACTTTTTCTTCTGTTTAATTTATATTTGTAAATCCCCAATTTATTGTAAGGTGAATATCTTGTATCGTAATTTTCTAATTGGAAATTCCTGTTCTAAGGAGTCTCTTCAATGACTAACCTAAGCTTAAAGGAACAATTACAGGCGGCGGCATCTAAATTTTCAAGTTCATCAGAAACAGGAACTGAAAAAAAGAAACCGCAGCTCCCTAATCAAAAATCTTCTAAAAAAGAGGCCAAAAAAGAGGGTAAACCGATTTGGCTGGCCTATCTTCAATATGGTGTGGAGTTATTAAAAGTTTATTATCCACTCTGTTTTAAAGAATCACATGAAGTGAAACCTTTAAAAATTGGGATTAAAGAAGATTTGTTGAAGAAATTAAGTGGGCGCGAAGATATAGTGATTGGTGACAAAGCCTGTATGGTAAAGGGCCTAACCTATTACGTAAATACTTCCGCTTACTATAAACGAATGGTTGAAGATGCGGCCCGCATTGATTTGGATGGTAATCCGGCAGGTAATGTTACGCTCGAAGAAGCGCAATACTCTGCACAACGCTGGCAGTCTAAAAATCAGAAAAAATTGATGAATGGGGAAGATGGAAAAGTGACGCCTATTTAAGGAAGTGATACGTGACTTTATTAAAAATTTCCCGTCTCGAGAAAGGTATTTTACATATTTCTCTTAATCGTCCGGAAGCGTTAAATGCGCTCTCCAGCGAATTGTTGCAGCAATTACAACAAGCATTATTAACTGCCCAGCAAGATGTCACTGTTAAAGCATTATTATTAACGGGAGAAGATAAAGCATTCTGTGCTGGAGCTGATATTAAGGGCTTGCTTAATTTACAAGGAAAAAGCGGCTTTGATTTTGCAAGCAGCGGCCAAAAAATTTTCCAATTATTAGAAGAATTAGGTAAGCCTTCACTGGCTGCCGTGCAAGGTTATGCATTTGGCGGCGGTTGTGAATTAGCGATGGCCGCGACCTTACGCATTGCTGCGCAAAATGCTTTTTTCAGCCAGCCAGAAATTAAATTGGGTGTGATTCCAGGTTATGGTGGAACTCAGCGTTTAGCTCGCTTGATTGGTAAAGGTCGTGCGCTCGAACTTTGTTTAACCGGTCGTCGCGTTGCAGCCGAAGAAGCATTACGCATAGGTTTGGTGAGCGAAGTGGTTCCTGCAGATGAATTATTGCAGCGAGCCAGCGCTATTTTACAGGAATTAACTCAGTATAGTCCGGCTGCTTTACGCAGCATTATGACCGTCATTCAGCAAGGTTATAATTTACCTTTAAATGAAGCCCTTGCCATGGAAGCAGCACATTTTGGATTGTGTTGTGCCACCCAAGATAAAACCGAAGGTGTGAAAGCTTTCCTAGAAAAGCGTGCGCCAGTATTTTCAGGAGAGTGATCGTTGGAAACATCTGACTTCTTTCGAAACCAAGTATTTTGTTTTAGTTCAAGGCGCATTGGTTTCGAGCAGCGGAGTTTACACGTAGTAAATGAGCAGCGGAGAAAACAATGCAAGGTGGAAATAAAACAAAAGACGTAGGTTTCGAAAGAAGTCAATCGCCTATCTTGTACGAAGAAATCGCCGGCAAAGATGGCGCGCTTGGCTTGATCACGCTCAACCGACAAAATACCTTGAATGCACTTAATCATGAAATGTTTTTATCGCTTGATCATCATCTAGCAAAATGGTCTACCGATCCCGCCATTAAAGCAGTAGTGATTCGTGCTGCGCCTGGTCGAGCATTTTGTGCTGGCGGTGATTTACGATATGTTTATCAACATAAAACAGATCCCACATTAAAATATTTATTTCGCGATGAATATCGATTAAATCATCGCATTTTTCATTATCCAAAACCTTATATTGCATTGTTAGATGGCATTACCATGGGTGGCGGAGTCGGTATTTCTGTTCACGGTTCGCATCGTGTGGCCACTGAGCGATTATCTTTTGCGATGCCTGAAACAGCCATAGGATTTTTTCCCGATGTTGGTGGCTCTTATTTTTTACCGCGTTTAACGAATGGCCTAGGTAATTATCTCGGCTTGACCGGTGCGCGGCTTAATGCGGATGATTGCTGTGCTTTAGGGATTACTCAATATTTAGTAAATTCTGAAACATTACCAGAAATCATGAATGCATTAGTGAACGCGCCCCTAATAGAAAATTCCTACTCGATGGTAAGTGATGTTTTAAATCGCTATAAAATAACACCCGAAAAAGCTTCTATTCTCGATTTGCGTATTGAAATTGAAGCCGCATTTAATAAAAAATCGGTAGTAGAAATTATGGAAGTATTGACTACAGCAACCCATCCTTGGGCGCAGGAAACAGCCACCATTTTACAAAAAAAATCACCGACCAGTTTGGCAGTCACTTTAGCGCAATTACAAAAAGGCAGTAAATTGGAATTCGATGAATGTATGATTATGGAATATCGTCTGGTTAATCGTTTCTTATCCGGCCACGATTTTTTTGAAGGCATACGCGCACTCATTGTTGATAAAGACCAAACGCCGCATTGGCAACCGGGTTCGTTAGCCGCCATATCCTCGATAGCAATTGATAAATATTTTGCACCTTTGGCTGAGGAATTAGTCTAAGAAATCTCTATTTTTTTCCTAAAAGCAAGCATCCTCAAAAGTAAGCAAATGCACTATACTGAAAGTAAGACAATAAATTCAATTTTAAGGAGGGAAAAAAACCAGTAAATTCAATTAGTAAAAAAAATGGCGGTTTATAACAAACACATAAATAAAAAAGGGGAGAGTCGTTATGTTACCAGTCCATATTACTATTCGTAGTATTCCAGATTCACCTGCAATAGAGAGTGTGATTCAAAAAAGAGCTGAAAAATTGACCCATTTTTACAAGCGCATCAATAGTTGCCGTGTTGTGGTAGAAGTGGCACAAAACCACAAGCATCAGGGCAAGTTATTTAATGTGCGGGTTGATATTACTGTGCCAGGCAAAGAGTTTGCAGTAACGCGTAAACAAGATGCAGATGTTTATGTCGCCATACGTGACGCGTTTAATGCTGTCGAACGCCGCCTGGAAAGTTATGCCGGGAAACGGCGCGGTCATACCAAAACTCACGAAGATACCTATCATGGCGTGATTTCACGTTTAGTCCCTGATGAAGGATATGGTTTTATAAAAGGTGGTGATGGCAGTGAATATTACTTTAGCCTTACCAATGTGGCGTATCCACGCTTCGAACAATTAGTGGTAGGAGATTCAGTGGCTTTTATGAGTGAACCTGCGCAGGAAGGAATGCAGGCTCACCGTGTTACCAAAGAACGGAATAATCATAATCATCATCAAAAAGAAACGGTTGAGTGAGTAAGGTCTCAGCGATTTCTGTCCGGCATGAGAAATGGCAAAGACCTTTACTCGTGAAAACCGAGCACCACTAATATACACGCCCCTCTTGCTATCACGTTGATGTTGTTAGTTTGACACAACGTGATAGCTGCCTCACTTTCCGCTCCCGGTTGCATCCAGATATTTTCGATGTTTTTGGCAATGGCTTGCTGCACGATTTTTTCAGTCACTGGCGGCGGAGTAATAACCGAAATACTTTTTACATCCTCAGGCAATTCAGCCAAACTCGCTAAGCAAGCGGCTCCTTCTATGGTTTTTTCATGCGGATTAATAGGATAAACTTGCTTATGATGCTGTAAATAACAGCGTAAAACTTTATTGCCATATTTTTCGCGATGAGTGGATGCGCCGACCACAGCATAGGCAGCGGAAGTAAAAAATTTATCGATATCGCCGATCATAGGTTATCCTGTGTTAAAATAGGTACCATTAAATGATAGCATCAGGTTTCATAAAAAAGTATGACTATATTAGAAAACAATGAACTTCATCTCTGGTCAGCCGTATTAACCCTCGATGAACAACAAGAAATACATTATCTCACTTACTTAAGTGAAGATGAAAAATATCGGGCGGACCGCTTTCGCACCCCACAGTTGCGGCAGCGTTTTATTGCCGCGCGCGGAATATTGCGCGAATTATTAGGAAAATATTTATCTTGTCCGCCAAGCGATATCGTGTTTGCTTATGGCGAACACGGGAAGCCTAGTTTGCAAGGCGCTAATTCTGCTCGCTTAAATTTTAATATCGCCCATTCACATGACATGGCCGTGTATGGCTTTACGATAGGACGCTTAGTGGGTGTGGATATTGAAAAGGTTGACGATCATTATAAAGAAGCGATTGCTAAGCGATATTTCACGCCGGAAGAAAATGCTAAACTTTCTCGGTTAGCCGAACCGCAACGCATTCAAGCCTTTTATTGTATCTGGGCGTATAAAGAAGCGTTGATGAAAGCGATAGGAAAGGGCTTGTCTTACCCTATCGCGCAATTCTCAGTTTTTTTCGATAATAAATGTCATCTATTCTTAGAAAATATAAACTGGCATTTGGAAACATTTGCCGTGTGCGAGGGTTATGCCTCGGCTTTTGCGGTAGAAGAAGGAATTAAAAAAATTTGTTATACTGAGCATCACCGTTTTAGGGAGAAGTAAAAATGAAATATCAGGAGCTGACCGATAATTGGCATGCATTTACGCAGTTAGTCAACCAAACCTCTGGACAAGATGAATTAACGCAATCTATTGTAAAACGTTACGCCGATTTGAATATTGAAATTTTAAATAATGTCTTAGCTTGCAGTATTAATCATCTGAAAAAATTACAAAAGATCAAATCAACCAATGATGTTATTTGTATGCAGGCTAAATTAACCACTGAATTAAGTAAAAAGTTAATGCAATCTGCACAAGGATTTTTGAATTCATCTTTGGGCAATGTATCGGATTATAATGAGTGGCTTAAAGTACATTGTGATTTAGCCACAGACTAGAGTTATAAGGGACTGTTTACAATTTAACGGAGCCAGGAGCGGTAGGGTGGATTAGGTGCGTTCTTTGCACCGTAATCCACCTGCACCAGTAGAAGGTGGATTACTACCGCTCCTGGCTCCGTTGAATTGTAAACAGTCCCGTTATCAAGGATGATTAACAATGGTCACACCCCTACAACATAAAATTTATGAATTTGTCCGCGATTATATCCATCACCATGAATACTCGCCTTCGTTGGAAGAAATTGCTCGCGGTATTGGCATTAGTCCAAAATCTATTAGTTTAATCAGCCGCGGTATTCATGCTTTAGTGGCGGCAGGGCGATTGAAGTTTGCTACCAAAGGTTATCGCAATATTCATTTGCCTGATCAAATGACTGATTCTTTGCCGATTCTCGGCTATGTTGCCAGTGGATCCCCAATAGAACCTCTCACTGAGCGTTCCTTAAATATGGCAACTCTTTTGCAAGGCAATCAGCATTTTGTACTGCAAGTAAAAGGCGATGCGATGGCGGATGAAAATATAGTCGATGGCGATTTTGTTATTTGTAAACGTGCCGAACAAGCGCAAGAGGGCGATATGGTGGTAGCCTTGTTGAATCAGCGCGAGACGACATTGAAACGTATTTCCTATCAATTTAGCGGTCGAATTACTTTAATCCCAGCCAACACACAATTAAAGCCGCGGTCTTATTTGCCGCAACAAGTGCAAATCCAAGGTGTGTTTGTGGGCATCATGAGATTAAAAGATCAATAGGGTTTGTTTACAATTTAACGGAGCCAGGAGCGGTAGGGTGGATTAGGTGCGCTCTTTGCACCGTAATCCACCTTCATTGTGTTATTTTGTAGGTGGATTACGGTGCAAAGAGCGCACCTAATCCACCCTACCGCTCCTGGCTCCGTTAAATTGTAAACAAATCCTAGTAAGCCGGAAAAGGCAGTGTCCCATCCACTAAAAATAATTCCACCGGAAAACTTTGCGTTTCCGCTGTCATCGCACTTGATCGAATAAATTCAACCCTTTTATCCGTTGCCACACATTGCCAAGATTGTAATGATTGTTCATTCGGATTTTTGCGTGCAAATACTTTGGGTGTGAACAAAGCCATATTCACTCCTTGTTTTGGATCGCGCGCTGATTGATAGTTAAAAGCCTCAATATTCGCTTTGCGCATCGCACTGCCTAATTGCTGACTGATTTGATAAGTGGTTGGCGAAGAAATCGTGGGTTGATATTCAGTGAATGGTGGTTTAGTTAATTGCACACCGCGCGCTGTTTTAATATCGACAGAAAAAGCAGTTAACCATAATTCTACGATGCCAAAATCCGCTTTACTCGCGCGTAAAAAATTAAATTGATAATAGGCTTTTTCTGCCATGGAAGTGGATAGTTCCAATGACCCATACCATAATGAATGTTGGTAACGTGTGCCAAATCGCGAGCCGTATTTTAATGGTGGATAACGAAAAGAAGTGTACAGGAGTGGGTGTAATCCAAAAAATTCTTTACTGATTGGCGGTTTCGTAGATTCAATTAATTCTTCGAGAATTTCTTGTTCATCTAAAGAATCGACCAACTTACGTGTTGCAGTCACATATTGTGCTTCCACCAAACGCCAAGCGGTTGCTTGTAGGCGAGTAATATGATTTATTCCCTGGCATTTCGTCCACAGATCCATTAGTTTTTCCCGCGCATGGCATCCAAATATTGAATAGTGAGTATTAATCCTTCGATGGATTGTATGAGCTTAATAGGTTTATCACCGAGGTGAGTGTTTTCGCTGCGCAACCACAATTGACATTGTTTAGCATTGCCGCCGAGCAATACATCTAAACTGCGAAACAAACGTAATAATAAAATCGCCAGTTGACCTTCTTTCGAATGTGGATCGAGATAGTGGTTAGTTTTGGTAAACAATCGGCTTAACGATGATTCACTGGGACCGATGATGGTGGATAATTCGTGACGACTGAGGGCTAGCCGTTCGGTAAGACGGATGAGGGCTTTGGTTAGCACTTTTTTTTGAGCGTCAGGGGTGATTTCTTTGCGCGCTTTATGGGCATGCATAAGGTTTTCTCCATATTTCAAATGAAATTATAACAATATTATATTGCAAATGCAAAAAATGATGAGTTTAGCAAACTTTTGCGATTGCTTGAATTTATTAATATTA
>Ga0207159_1060_pt1 | contig 26375 bp, 18 predicted proteins | sample Alteio_BWMinHeat_23_FD_153511 | JGI IMG/M metagenome (GOLD analysis project Ga0207159, IMG submission 153511) | Enriched cells from forest soil in Barre Woods Harvard Forest LTER site, Petersham, Massachusetts, United States -... | ecosystem: Environmental > Terrestrial > Soil > Temperate forest >... | reverse complement strand
CTGTATCAGCAGCATCACCGGCGGCGTCTTTAAGGTCATCAATCAGTTCCTTACCTTTTTCTGTATTTAGAAATAAAGCAAGGGCTGCACCCGCTACAGCGCCTATTATTAAACCGCTTAAAAATTTGTGGTTCATAATTTGAGTTATTGGAGTGAGTAAATTTCTTTTATTACCCGCAACGATTATACCATCTTTGTATACCACATGGAAAACCAGCAGGACTATAAAATTAAGCAATACTTTTTTCTGGGCATCATTTTAATTTTTGCTTACTTTTTATTAAACAGCCTTTCCCAGTTTTTATCAGCTTTTCTTATAGCTGTTATATTTTATGTGCTGAGCAAGCCAATAGTTGAATGGCTGGTAAAAAAAAGGGGATGGCGTAAAAGCTGGGCGGCCATGCTGGTTATAGTGGTCTCATTTTTTATAATCCTTTTGCCCATCACTCTTTTTTTTACGCTCCTTTACAACAAGGTGATCGTGGTGCTGGAGCATCCGGATACTATTTTGGCAGGTGTAAAAAAATTCAATGAAAGCATCAACCAAAAATTTCACATTGAGCTTCTTTCTGACAAAACAATAAATTCTATCCAGAGCAATGTAGCAGTTATTCTGCCCATGATACTTAACCAGGGTGTAGGATTTATAAGTACTATTACCATGATGTATTTTTTCCTGTATTTTATGCTGCAGAAAATGAACCGCATGGAAGCCGCCATTGTATTTTACCTGCCCTTTAAACGGGAAAAGATAAATATGTTTGGCCAGGAACTGGTTGCACAAACATTCAGTAATGCTGTGGGCATACCCATGATAGCAGCAATACAAGGCATCTGCGCTTTTATTATTTATTCTATAGTAGGTGTTTCCCAGCCGGGCTTTTGGGGCGTTATAACAGGCTTTGCTTCCATTATCCCCGTGGTGGGTTCAGCAATAGTATGGTTGCCAATGAGCATTTATTTATTTGCTACCGGCCAGAACTGGCAGGGGGTTGTTGTAGTATTGTGGAGCGCCGTAGTGGTGAGCGCCATAGATAATGTATTGCGGTTTATGCTCGCAAAACGTATGGCTGATGTGCATCCTATTGTTACTGTGCTTGGCGTAATTACAGGGTTAAAATATTTTGGGTTTATCGGGCTTATTTTTGGGCCGGTGCTCATTTCTTATTTCATAATTTTGCTGCAAATATATTACGTGGAATATCATAAAACGCCCGAGAGCAAAGTAAGCAGGCCTGAAAAGAAAAGGCAATTGATGCCCACCTATATGCAGCCTTTTTTAGGTAGACGCCCCCCGAAAAATAAACAATTACCGTAAACCATATACCTTTTATGAACCTTGATAACCTCAATGGCCTGCCTGAATGGGATGATGAAAGAATGAGAGCCCTTAATAAAGATGAAGAAGGCGAAGAGTGGAAACCCAGGCCAACACTGGAGGCATGCAAAGCGCTTTACATTAAGTGGAATGAGATAATAATTATGTTGCAGGGAGCCATTAATGAATTAAGTGATGATGAGCCTGGGCAGCATGATGCATCGTTCATACGGGACCAGCAGTCTATGATACTGGGGGACGCATTTGAGGTTGGCGCCAAAATACGGAGTTCTGAAGCGGGAGGCATGTACATACTTAGAATGGAAAATGCAGCCATCATCCGTAAGAATGCCCAATATATTAAAACAGCCATACTTGGGCTGATGATAGAAGATGAGGTTGAAGAAGGCTATTGCGAAATTATCAGGAACGAGATTGATAATTTTCGTGACCTGTTCAAGCAATGGATAGCTACTTTTAAAAAGGACGAATTTGAGGATGAATGGGGGTTGTTTGTGTGAAGGCCATTAAGCGATGACAGATGGGAGTTGAGAGATGATAGAGAGGGAATGCCTTCATTAATATTCCCTTCTTCCAAACAATTGTTAATATTAAATGCCGCAAGGGGTTGTAACAGTTTACAGGGTAAATTCGTTGCACCACTTATGAGAAAAGCAATACCCTTCACTTTTATTTCATTCCTGTGTTTTGTTCATGCTTATGCAACGCGTATAAGCGGCACGATAACTGATTCAAAAGGCAACCCGCTGCCTTATGCGTCTGTGCAGATAAAAGGTTCAACAAAGGGCACGGCTACTAATAACCAAGGCAAATATTTTCTTGATGTTAACCCGGGCAGTTATACCATCATTGCACAATATGTTGGCTATGCAAAACTGGAAAAAAAAGTAACAATAGCCAATGCACCCGTACAGCTCGACTTTCAGTTAACCGAACAGCAGCTAACACTTTCCGAGGTGATAGTTAAATCCGGCGGGGAAGACCCAGCTTACGAGATCATCCGCAACGCCATTAAAAAAAGAAGAGAATACCTGCTTGCCGTTGATTCCTTTACCTGCGAGGCTTACATAAAAACACTCATCAAAACACGTAAACTTCCTAAAAAGATATTCGGGCAAAAGTTAGACACATCCGACAGGAAACAAATGGGTGTTGATTCCGCCGGCAAGGGCATCATCTTCTTATCCGAATCACTCACGCGTATCTCTGCAAAAGGCAACGATAAGGTAAAGCTTGAAGTGTTGTCCGGCAGAGAAAGCGGCTCAAATGGCTATGGGTTCAACTTCCCCACATTCATCAATTTTTATGAGAATAATGTGAATGTATTATCTACCCAGTTCGCACCACGGGGATTTGTATCCCCCATTGCAGAAGGGGCGCTGAATTTTTACAAGTATCATTTTCTCGGTTCCTTTTTTGAGGACGGGGTAGAGGTTAACAAGATACAGGTAATACCGCGAAGAAGCTTTGAGCCTTTATTTACCGGCACCATCAACATTACTGAAGGCGATTGGCGTATACACAGTCTGGACCTGATGCTTACAAAGTCATCCCAGCTGGAGATACTGGATACAGTATCCATCAAACAAATCAACGAACCCGTCACCGCCAATATATGGCGTACCAAGAACCAGGTGATGTATTTTAGTTTCAATATAATTGGTATCGATGCTGTCGGTACTTTCCTGAATGTATATAACAAGTACGACCTTAATCCCCAGTTCTCTAAGAAATATTTCGACAATGTAATTGTGAAGTACGATACCAGCGTGAACAAGAAAACGCATGCTTACTGGGATTCCATACGCCCGGTACCGCTGGAACCCGAAGAAGTAAAGGACTATAAGATAAAGGACAGTGCCTTTCACTACCAGCGTGATTCAATATGGACAAAGCATTATATAGATTCATTACGCAGGCGGGAGGGTAAGGTCACCGTAATGGGTATATTAAACAAGGGTTTCACGCGAACCAGCTATAACCTAAAGAACAAGACCACTTCTGTATTCACCTGGCGCCCCCTGCTCCCTGCATTGGAATATAATACCGTTGAAGGCACCGTGTTAAATGCATCATTCTCATTAAGGGAACCTTTGAACAAAGGCAAATTGCAAATGCTCATTGACCCGCATTTCAGGTACGGCTTCAGCAACGGGCATTTAAATAGCTGGGCAACCATTGCATTCAATAAACGGTTCAGGAATTTTGGCATGGAAGAACCCGAAAAGCAAAGCGGTACCTTAAGCTTTAGCGGTGGTAAACGGGTAAGCCAGTTCAACCAGGACAACCCCATCACCCCTGGTGTTAATGGCCTTTACACATTGTTCTTCAACCGGAATTATATGAAGCTGTATGAGAACTATTTCGGGCAGATAAATTACACCAACCGAACCGAAAGCGGCTTTCATTATAACCTAAGTGTACTATACGAGGACAGGCTGCCGCTAAATAACACGACTGACTATTCATTTATTCATTACGATGTTAAAAAGTTCACGCCCAATTACCCGGTTGAGATACTCGATTCCCAGTTTACCCGGCACCAGGCATTTATAGCAGGTGTTACATTGCAGTACCAGCCGGGACAGAAGTATATACAGTTTCCCAGGGGCAAGATGCCAGTAGGGTCAGACTATCCCACCTTTGAACTTAATTACCAAAAAGGTTTCCCCGGTATTGGAGGCAGCGATGTGAACTTTGATAAATGGAAATTCTCCGTATTTGATGATATCAATTTAAAGCTGCTGGGCAATTTCCGTTACCGTTTCGACATTGGTGGGTTCCTTAATAACAAACAGGTACCGGTGCAGGACTACCAGTTCTTTAATGGCAACCAGGTAATATTTGCCAGCGAGTATATGAATAGTTTTCAGTTGGCACCTTATTATGCCAACAGCACCACCGCACACTTTTATGCAGTGGGGCATATTGAGCACCATTTTAATGGTTTGCTCACTAATAAGATACCGCTGTTCCGCAAGCTTAACTGGTACCTGGTGGCAGGCGGCAACGCGTTTTACGTAAACAGCAATAATAATTATACGGAGGTATTTGGTGGTATTGAGAATATATTGAAGGTGCTGCGGGTAGATGTAATAGGTTCTTATCTTAATGGAAAAAATGGTCAGGTTGGCATACGCGTTGGGCTTGGTGGTTTGTTAGGAGGAAAAATAAGAACAAAGGAGTAGAATAGTTGAATGTAAGGCCCGCAGATAAATTTATTGTACCGGCCGCCCACGCGGCAGCTAATATGCATGCGTATTACAGTTAATGCATCGGCTTTTGCAAAGCATAAAGCAACACCAGGCAGTTGTTGTAACCCTTACAAACCATAAATGCTTATTCAAATACAATACTCTTGGGTTTACACTAAATTGACTGCATCTTTGCAGTAATGACAGCCGTATTAATAGAAGAGACCACCGTTTCCCGCAGAGCCAACAGGATAGCGGTGTCAGTATTCTTTTTTATTGCCGGCCTCAGTTTTGCAAGCTGGGCAAGCCGCATACCTGATATAAAACTAAAGCTGCATCTAAATGAAGGTGCATTGGGCAGCGTGCTGTTTGCATTGCCGGTGGGGCTTATGATAAGCCTTCCTTTGTCTGGCTTTTTAGTAACCCGTTTTGGCAGTAAAAAAGTAGTGACCTTAGCGGCGTTGTTGTATCCTGTTGTGCTTGTATTGCTTGGCCTTGTAACTTCTGTGTGGCAACTGGCAGGCGCATTGTTTTTATTTGGCGTCTCTGCAAATATGTTCAATATTTCAGTAAATACACAGGCTGTAGGCGTGGAGGTGAAATATGGACGTTCGATCATGGCATCCTTTCACGGGTTATGGAGCCTTGCCGGTTTTAGCGGCGCTGCAATAGGCACCCTAATGGTATCGCTTCGGGTATCGCCCTTTTATCATTTTTGCATTATATGCAGTTGCGCCTTTACATTGGTATTTATCGTTTACAGGCATGCCTTGGTAAAAGATATCGGCAACACTTCGCATCCTTTATTTGCAAAACCAGACAACGCTATTATGAAATTGGGATTGATCGCTTTTGGAAGCATGGTGTGCGAAGGGACTATGTTTGACTGGAGCGGTGTGTACTTTCAAAAAGTTGTTGAGGCGCCAAAGGAACTTGTAACCCTTGGTTATGTTTCTTTTATGGCCATGATGGCAGGTGGCCGTTTTGCAGGTGATTTTCTCATTACAAGGTTTGGCGTAAAACATATGCTTCAAATGAGCGGTATAGTTATAGCAACGGGATTGCTCACTGCCGTAATATTCCCCTATTTATATATTGCTGCTTTTGGTTTTATGCTGGTTGGTTTTGGCGTATCGTCTGTCGTGCCCATGGTGTATGGGCTTGCTGGTAAGTCAAAAACCATGGCCCCAGGTGTAGCCATTGCCGCAGTTTCCTCCATAGGGTTTGTTGGGTTTTTGATAGGGCCGCCGTTCATCGGTTTTATTGCACAGGCCGTAAGCCTCAGGTTATCTTTTACCCTTATTGCCGTACTTGGGCTGGGCACTACCGTGATGGCAAGTGTTGTAAAAACAGAGAATGGCTGAAAAGTCAATAGGTCAGTATGTCAATGGTCATTGAGGAAAAAAGAATTGAGTCCCGTAAAACGGGGCTTTGCTCATTCTTCTCCCTGATTGACTTATTGACCAATGACCCAATGACTTTCTTTCTTCTTAACATTCATATAACTCATTGTATTTAAACATATACGCCGGTTGCACATCTTATTTACAGAAACAGATTTTAAACATTAAAAATCACAATTATGAAAAAGGTATTTTTACTTGCAGTGGTATCCATCATCTGCGCTGTAACTGTAAATAAAGCATCTGCACAGTATTACAATGGTTATCGCGACAATAGGGGAAGAGAGATTCGTCATGACCGCATGGACATATACCATGATAGGGCTGATGTGTATTTTGATCAGCGGAGGATAGAGCAAAAGAGGCTTGAGATGCAGCGCGAACGTTATTATGGCAACTACGGCGCTTACCGCCGCGATGGACGCGAATTGCAATATATGCACAGGGATGAAAACCGCGACCGCCGTGACATTAACAGGGACAGGCGCGATATACGCAGGGATGAAAGACATTAATAAAAATAATTCAAAATTTTTTTTACTCTTACCTTTATAGTTATAACAGTTTGGTTTAAAAGCCTCCGCATTTTGCGGAGGCTTTTTTATAGGCCTTGTTGTAATTTAGTGAATGTTTAAAAAAAAGCATATTTTGTATATGAATTATCAGTGTATTTGCATCTGGTAAGAGAACGCCCCTAAAAATTTGCTGATAATGAAATACCTTCTTCCCTTTATTGCATGCCTTACTATCTGCAGTATTATTGCTGATGCGCAATCAACCGATACCACCTTTCAAAAGCAGTGGCATTTAATTGATTCACTTATCATAAAAAAGAATCTGCCTAAGTCTGCGCTTGCGAAAGTGGATAAGCTTTACGAGGATGCCAAACGAAGAAATTTAGATGCACAGGTAATAAAAGCATTGTTATATAAACTAAGCCTTCAGGATAAAACAGGTGAAGATGATATAAATAGCAAGGTTACCGTTTGGAACAAAGAGATAGCTGATACCCGCAGCGTTGTACAACAAAGCATACTGGATGTTCTATTAGCCGAAACATTAAAGAATTATTACTCTGGCCGTAACTCATGGGAAATTGACAGCTGGAGCAAAACAAGCAATTATACAAAAGCAGATATTACTACATGGAACACTGATGACTTTTACAATTATATCTCCGCCTTATATACAAAAGCACTTTTTCCTGTAACGCTGTTACAGCAGGCAGGTTTGAGCCAATACGGTGCCATTATTATAAAAGGTAACGCGTCTTATTTGCGGCCAACACTATATGACCTTCTTGCCAATATGGCGCTTGATTTTTATAAGGACAAAAGGCCATCTCGAACAGAGCCATCGGATGCATTTGAGTTAAAAGATACAATGGCTTTAGCAGGTGTGGATAAGTTTGATGTATATAATTTTAGTGCAACAGATACATTTTCAGGGGTATTAAAAACGCTGAAAATATACCAGCGGCTGATCTTGTTTCACAAACAAAAAAACGATACAGCCGCACTGATTGATATAGATCTTGACAGGATCGGCTGGGTGAATGATAATGCTGTTTTTGATAACAAGGAGATTCATTATAGGGCAGCGCTGGAAGATGTTGCACATCATTATCCAGATCATCCGCAGGCGACGCAGGCGTGGTACCTGCTGATAAATATGATCGCGGATAAAGCAAGAGCGTACAGGCCTTTTGAAGATACCGCAAACCGCTATGGTTTTGTTACAACAAGGCGAATGATAGTGGAAAGGTTGAAGGCCCAGCCCGCAGAAAGTGAAGGGAACAGTAATATGAAGCAACTATTGAATGAGATAGAAAGCAAAAGCTTGTATTGTAAAGCAGAAATCGTTAACGTTCCCGGGCAGCCTTTCAGGATGCAGGTGCAATATAAGAATGTGGATACCCTGTACTGCAGGGTCATTGATAAGGAGTTAGTGGATACCTTGAGAAGCAAGAGTGATAATTTTTGGAAAAAAGTATCCTCACTTCCATATTGCCGTTCGTTTGTACAAGCGTTGCCGAAAACCGGTGATTACCAAAATCACAAGGTAGAAATTAAGGTAGATGCTTTACCTGCAGGGCAGTATGTATTACTGGAAAGTAATACTGCTTCGTTTGCAGACTCAACCAGTAAGTTGCTTACCCAGGAAGTTGCGGTATCACACCTTTCTTACATTAATAAAGGGAAAGATTATTTTGTGCTTGACCGGGAAACCGGGAAGCCATTAAAGGGCGTTAAAGTTATTATTGTTCAAAATTATTATAATAACACAAAGCACGACTGGGAAAATGAAATCATGCCTGCTATAACTACAGGAAAAGACGGATATTTTATAATTCCCTCTTTAGGTAAGCCCATAATTTATTATTCCCGGGTATCAATTAAGTTAATAGATGGAGAAGATACTTTGCCTGCAAGCGGCAGCCGCAATTATTCTGACAGCAGGCAGAATGTTACAGTAAGTAACCAAAACAATACAAATTTTGAAAAGGAGAATGCTTTAATGCATTTATACCTGGACAGAGCAATTTACAGGCCTGGTCAAAAAATATTTTTTAAGGGGATTGCAATTACAGAAGATTCAACTGCACACGTGCCCAAATTGTACAAAACAATTGATTCATTATGCATCTATCTTGAAGATGTAAATAATAAAAAGATTGATTCAGTTTCTTTGAGACCCAATGAGTATGGCTCTGTCGCCGGCAGCTTCGTATTACCCGCGCATACGCTAACAGGCAACTTCAGGCTGATAATGAAAGATATAGAGGGCTGGCAAACATTCAGGGTAGAAGAATACAAGCGCCCCACATTTTATATACAGTTCGATACACTTAAATCCGCTTACCGGTTAAGAGATACCATTGTTGTTACAGGTTTTGCTCAGGCGTTTGCCGGCAACTTTCTAAATAACGCACAGGTAAAATATAATGTGCAGCGGGTAACAAGGTATATATTTTCTTCCCGGGAAATAAGAAATAATTTCGATATGCCCTCGAAGCAAATTATAGTGGGAACTGTTGCTACAGACGGAGGTGGAAAATTTAAGATAAGTTTCCCTTCATTACCCGATGACGCAGTGGATACCTCAACACACCCAATATTTGATTTTAAAATAAATGTGAGCGCAACGGATGCGGGTGGTGAAACACGGGAGGCAAGTTCCTTGGTTTCTGTTGGCTACAGGTCATTGATCATAAAGGCGGATGTGCCTTCGATAGCAGAAAGCAAGGATTTCAATAAAATCCCGGTCAGTGTTAAAAACCTTTCAGGTGAGGAGGTTGATGCTAAAGTACATATAACAGTCTATCCCCTGCAGTCGCCTGGCAGAACTATCCGGGAAAGATATTGGGACAGGCCTGATATGTTTGTAATGAGCCGTGAAATATTTGTTCAAAATTTTCCATACGATGAATACGATAACGAAAGAGATAAAAGCACCTGGCAAAAAGGGCCTGCAGTAATAAATGGAGCATTTAATACTATCGGCGGTTCATCGTTCACTTTTACAAAAGCTTTATCACAAGGCTGGTATGAAACAGTAGTGGCCACCACCGATAAGGACGGCCACGAAACAAAGGATATTGAATACACAGAAATGTATGATGCACTATCACCGGGTATGCCTGCTAACAATGATAATTTTGTAACTGCTGTGAAAACAAGGCTACACCCGGGTGATAAAGCATCGCTGGTCATTGGTTCGGGTTTCAGCGATGTATATATATTGCGGCAAACGGATAAGCCGTCACTGAAAATGACGGCTGGTAATTTGCAGTCATTCAGATCCTTTATGCTGGATAACAATAAGCAGCAAATTGAAGAACCGGTGACTGAAGATGACAGAGGGGGCTTTGGTATATACTATGCTTTTGTAAAGCATAACCGTTTTTATAGTGGCGGCGAAACGTTTACTGTGCCCTGGGATGATAAGGACCTGCGTGTTCAATACATAACGTACCGTAATAAAACAGAACCAGGCAGCAAGGAAGAATGGAGCATAAAAATTAAAGGAGCTAATGGTGATACAAACAAGGCCGAACTGTTAACAGCCATGTATGATGCATCGCTTAACCAGTTTGCGCCAAACAAATGGTATGTCCCCGATATTTGGAAAAACTATTATGGCAATAATAACTGGGAAAGCACGGCTGGATTTAGCAGTGGGTTCAGTAATGAAAATAGAGACCATGGCGTTTATACAGGCTTTAAAAAAGTGTATGATAAACTTGCAACGAGCGTAGAAGATTTGTGGAGTAATGTAATTAAAAATAGCTATTATATTGAAGGTAAAATGTTTATTCATGGCCAGGGAGTACAAGGAGAGGGCGCCAGATACAACTTCCAGCATGATATGAACCCTGATACAAGATATGAACTAAAGGAGTTACGGGCCCCGTTGGGAATGGCTAAATTTGATGAAAGCGATTTGAATCCTTATAGAGGGAACCAGTTTGTATCAACCTCCGATACAATCAAGTTTTACACGAAGGCTCCCGGACTGGCGACGCAAAATACTGATAACACTCCTTTTCAACTCCGCACCAACTTTAACGAAACCGCTTTCTTTTTCCCGCAGGTATATGCCGACAGTGCAGGTAATTATAATATAAACTTTACCATGCCTGAGTCACTCACCAAATGGAAATGGATAAGCCTTGCTCATACAAAAGACCTTTCTTTTGGAATGAATGAAGCAACCATTATTACCCAAAAAACATTGATGGTGCAGCCTAATATGCCGCGCTTTTTACGCGAAGGCGACCAGATGGAACTTACCGCACGCATCAGCAATACAGGCGACAGCGCCTTAACAGGGCAGGTATCATTAGAACTGATCGATGCATCTACCAATAAGCCTGTGGATGGTCTTTTTCAAAGCGTTTTCCCTGACCAATATTTGACGGCGGAAGCAGGGCAAACTACGGTAGTAAAATTCCCGGTTGTTATCCCCTTCAATTATCATCATGCACTTACTTACAGGGTTATTGCAAAAACAGGTTCCTTTAACGATGGTGAGGAAAATACCTTGCCAGTACTTACCAACCGCATGCTGGTGACTGAAAGCCTGCCGTTATATATTAAAGGCGACACCACTGAACATTTCACTTTTGATAAACTGCTAAATACCCAAAGCGAAACACTGCAAACACAATCGCTCACGGTTGAATATACTGCCAATCCTGTATGGACAGCAGTACAGTCGCTGCCTTATTTGATGGAATACCCTTATGAGTGTGCAGAACAAACATTCAACCGTTTTTATGCAAACGCATTGGCGGCATATATCGTACGTCAATATCCCCGTATAAAAGACGTATTCAGCCAATGGCTAAAAGTCTCCCCTAAAGGGGGGGATTTAGAGGGGGCCTTGAGTAACCTTGACAAGAACCAGGAATTAAAGCAACTGCTTATTGAAGAAACACCCTGGGCATTAGACGCACAGAACGAAACACAACAAAAGAAAAATATCGCCTTGTTATTTGATATGGTTAAGATGAGTAACGATGCACGGTCAGCGCTTAATAAGCTACGGGATATGCAACTGAGTGACGGGAGTTTTGCCTGGTTTAAAGGCGGCTATGCAGACAGGTATATAACACAATATATTCTTACCGGAATAGGCAGGCTACAGGAGTTGGCGACAATTTTGGGTGAAAACTCAACCGATGTAAATACAATGATCACAAAGGCCCTTAATTACCTTGATGACCAGGTAAACAAAGATTACAATGAACTGGTTAAATATAAGGTTGACCTGTCAAAAGATAACCTGTCGCAGGAGCAGATACAATACCTTTTCATGAGAAGTTATTTTACAACTATCCCTGTAAAGGATAAAAAGGCATACAACTATTTTTATCAGCAGGCCATGAAATACTGGCAGCATCAGTCTGTTTACATGAAGGGCATGATATCACTTGCACTGATACGGACTGCCCAACAGGCATTTGTTTTAAATAATATCTATCCTTCCATTATTGAAAATGCAGTTGCTACAAAAGAAAAAGGCATGTACTGGAAGGACAATGAATGGGGTTATTACTGGTACCAGGCGCCAATTGAACAACAGGCATTGCTGATAGAACTTGCAGACGCAGTTGCCGCCACAAAACAAAAGGCGGCCGCGCAAACAGATGCTGATGAAATGAAGACATGGCTTATAAACCAAAAGCAAACTACCAGCTGGCAGACCACAAAAGCCACAGCAGATGCCTGCTACGCTTTATTGCTTAACAGCGATGTACAAATGAATAATGACCGGAAAGTTACCGTGCAATTAGGCAGTTATTCAACAGGCAATGATTTGTCAGAAGCCGGTACCGGTTACTTTAAGAAGGCATTGGATGGCGATAAAGTTGTCCCTGCAATGGGTAATATAACCGTAACTGTGCAAACCCCGGGTATCGCATCTAAGAATACAAGCCCTTCCTATGGCGCAGTTTACTGGCAGTATTTTGAAGATATGGACAAGATAACAGGGGCTGCAACTTCATTATTGCTTCATAAAAAATTATTTATTGAGAACAATACATCCGCAGGTAAAGCATTAAGCCCTGTAAATGAAGACAGCGTATTGCATGTAGGTGACAGGGTTATTGTAAGAATGGAGCTTAAGACCGACCGGAACCTGGAGTACATACACCTGAAAGACATGCGGGCTGCGGCAATGGAGCCTGTAAATGTACTAAGCGAATATAAATGGCAGGATGGTTTAGGCTATTATGAATCAACGAAGGATGCATCAACTGACTTCTTCATCGGCAATATGCCTAAAGGCACCTATGTGTTTGAATACCCGGTCTACATAACGCATGTGGGCACTTTTTCTTCGGGCATTGCGACTATACAGTGTATGTATGCGCCACAATTTACCAGCCATTCAGAGGGGCTAAAAATTGTGGTAGAATAATAAGTTCGCTGGTCATTAGGTCAGTAAGTCATTGGTCAGCGAGGAGGAGATTGATAAGAATAGATTACTTAATGCCTATATCAAAAGTATCGGCACTATTAAAACCAGCGATTAATCAACTGTTTAAATACATTCTATATTATAATGACTATTGACTTAATGACCGATGACCCAATGACCACTGACTTTATTATCGTCGGCCAGGGTATTTGCGGAACATTCCTTAGCTGGAATTTGTGGAAGCAGGGTAAGAAGGTGCTGGTGATAGATGAGGCGCAGCCATTTTCTGCTACAAAGGTGGCCAGCGGTGTTATAAACCCTGTTACAGGCAGGCAGGTGGTTACAACCTGGATGGCTGAGGAATTAATGGATTTTACCTGGGATATGTATAATGCCATTGGTGCTGACGTTGGCGAAAAGGTTATCAATAAACGCAATATCATTGTTTTTCCGCCCTCGCAGCAAATGAGGGATGCTTATGATAAAAGAATAGGAGAATCTAACTCTTATATTAAGGAAGTTCTGCCTGTTGATGCTTCAGGATATAATGGCCAGTTCTATAATTTTTTTGGATGTGCTGAGATAGAACCCGTTTGGCTTATTGACCTTCACCCGCTGTTGCACGGTTGGAGAAAAATTTTAAAGCAAGAAGGCCAATTACTGGAGGAAACATTTAATCAGGAGTATTTCCAGGTGTTTGATGATCATGTTGTATACCGGAATATTAAGGCTGAGAAAATATTTTTCTGTAATGGCATAGATGCATTCAACCTTCCCTATTGGAAAAATCTGCCTTATGTGTTGAATAAAGGTGAGGCATTGATCGCAGATATACCTGGGTTATCTCCAGGTAATATTTATAAAGTTGGTAACAGTTCCCTTGTGCCCTGGTATGATGGCCTTTGGTGGGTGGGCAGCAGTTATGAAAACAGTTACGACGATAATTTACCAACTGTACTGTTCAAACAAAAAAAGATACAGGAACTGCAGATGCACCTGAAACTGCCGTTTACCATAGTGGATCACCTGGCATCGCTGCGGCCCGCTGTGGCTGTTGAACGCAGGCCTTTTGCTGGTCTGCACCCTCTTAAACCATCGGTGGGCATACTCAATGGTATGGGCTCAAAAGGATGTTCGTTAGCACCGTATTTTGCCCGGCAGCTAACGGAAAATTTAATTGAAAACAAGCCTTTGGATCCCCTGGCCGATGTTAAGAGGTTTAGCCGCATCCTGAAAATGTAAGCACTTATATATAAATACAGGTGCATATAAAACCACTTTATATTTAATTCTTTTTGTCGTTTAACAACTAATATCAATAATTATCCTATCTTTGCACTGTTAATACTCTCTCTCCTTAGCAGACTGGATAATCTTCACACCATCGTAGTTCATCAAGTCATAATGATGACGAGAATATAAAAAAGACTGGTTTCTTATTGGTGATCACACTAAGCGGTCAGCGAATTAATTTATAAAAAATAAATATTATTTTGACATTTCAAGAATTAAACCTTTCTGAGCCATTATTACATGCGCTTAAATCAGAAGGGTACACTACACCTACGCCGATACAGCAACAGGCTATACCGGTTGTATTACAACGAAAAGACCTGTTTGGCTGTGCACAGACAGGCACAGGCAAAACCGCAGCATTTGCAGTGCCCATGCTGCAGCTTTTACATGCTGAAGGCCGCGAAAGCAAAGGTTACAGACATATAAGGGCGCTTATACTAACACCTACCCGCGAACTTGCAGGGCAAATAAACGACAGCTTTGCAGCATATGGCAAGCATACGGGGTTAAAGAATGAAGTGATATTCGGGGGTGTTTCGCAGCATTCTCAAACACTCGCTCTCAGGAACGGTACCGATATATTGATAGCCACTCCCGGCCGCCTGCTGGATCTTATGAACCAGGGGCATGTACACCTGGCACATCTGCAATTTTTTGTACTGGATGAAGCAGACCGTATGCTGGATATGGGCTTTATTCATGATATAAAAAAGATCATACGTGAGCTGCCCGACGAAAGGCAAACACTTTTCTTCTCGGCAACTATGCCACCGGAAATATCCAAGCTGGCGAATTCACTTTTGCACAACCCTGTTCATATTGCAGTAACGCCTGTTTCTTCAACGGTAGAAAAAATAGAGCAATTTATTTACATGGTTGATAAACAGGATAAGCCGGCTTTATTGGTGCACCTGTTAAAGGAAAAAAATATCACACGTACGTTGATATTCACGCGTACAAAGCATGGCGCCGATAAAATAGCCAAATACCTTAATCAATCTGGTATCAAGGCCGACGCATTACATGGCAATAAATCGCAGGAAGCACGCCAGCGCGCTCTGCAGAATTTCAAGACAGGCCGTTTAAAGGTGTTGGTTGCTACTGACATTGCAGCACGCGGTATTGACGTTGATGATGTTAGCCATGTGATAAATTTTGACCTTCCAAATATTCCTGAAACCTATGTACACCGCATTGGCCGTACAGGCAGGGCAGGGAATACTGGTATTGCCTTATCTTTCTGCGACAGGGAGGAAAGGGTTAATCTAAGGGATATCAGCAGACTTACAGCACAAACAATACCGGTTGTTGCAGAGCATCCTTTTAAAGTAAATATACCTGAAGGAAGAGAGCTGCCAAGGCAGCCTTTTCAACAGAAAAATAAAAGGCCGTACAGGCAGCAGCCCCGTACTTATGTAGCAAGAAGGGCATAAACTTAAAAAAGATACTATAACTTAAATGGCCGGGGTATAACAGCCCGGGTCATTTTTATTTTCAAAGGCCTGTATTCCTGTTAGCGTTTCGGGATCCAGTTGCGATCATAATTTTGTAAATGCAACCAATGTATTATTGGATGCGTCTTTTTCCTGCAATAGTCTTTTGCCGGAATCCTCAAATCCAAAAGATGAGATGAAATCGCTCCAGTCATCGATGGGCCTGAACGACCTGAATTCTTTTGCTTCTTTTTCCCAGGAGGTGTTTGATACTAAATTGAAAATAGAGAGTATTAAAGAAACAAGTGTTTCCATTGCCTGTGTTCTTACATCGTATTCCCGTATAATGAATAAACCGCCTTTACGTAAAACCCGGTGGACCGATGGCATAAGATTATCCAGCAGATCATGAGGGCAATGATGCAGGCCCGTATAACAGGTTACAACATCCAGGCTTTCGCCGTCTATATTAGAAGAGCTAATAGGCAAATGGGCTGGCAGAATAGACTGCGCCGGTTTTTTTAATTGCCCATTCTCAAATGCATCTTTAAAGGTATTGGACCCTGTTATATCATCCATTAAGAAGATATTGCCTTTTACCTTCACGTGTCTTTTAATCTCACTAACATATTTGCCGCCGGAGCCAATTTCAAGATAACCCTCTATCACTTTTCTGCCGCCTAATAATTCTACGGTTTGCCTGCCTAATTCTTTTTTTTGCTTTCTCAAAGCAGGCAAAAACCAGGTTAGCCTGGAAAGAAAAGGCTTTATTGCGGGTAGATCAGCAAGTATTTTTTTATAGATATCTTCATCCGTTTTCTTTTCCCGGGTTGCCACTGCAATAACATAATGGAACTGGTCTTCGGGGTACAAACGATAAACTTCCTGTAGAAAAAAATAAAGTCCGTCGTTCAAAGGGGTACTGTCAAAAACCGTCTTAAATACTGAGGGCGCATCAGTGCTCATAAAAGAATTACCTTGTCGTTATGTAATAAATGCGCCAAATTACATTTCTTAACGGAAAAAGTTTTAACAAAAACAGTTAAAAGGCGTAGTTGCATGTTCTCCGCATATTTTTAGTGATCAAAAAAGATAAGTGTAACTGATTTGTTTGTATTTTCAGCCCTCTTTTGCTAACATGCTTGCGTATGGTACATATACTTAATGATGCTGAAGTACAGGCATTTAACAACGATGGATGTGTAGTTATACCCGGTGAAGGGTGTACGGCAAAGCTTGCATTTTGGCTTACGATGTGTAATAACGGGTGCTGCGCTGTGAGTATGTGACAGGCGCCGGTAGTGCGTTTGCTTTTGGGGTTTTGTATTTTTGAGATTTTGGATATTTATACTTAGAAATTAAGCCACTAACTACTTAAATAATTCCGGAACGGAATAAGCGAAAAACAAATAAAATGAAAGGGACAACACAAGCGAAATTATCAGTAATGATGTTTTTGGAATATTTTATCTGGGGCGCGTGGTATGTAACCATGGGTACCTACATGACAGCTAACCTTCATTCCGATGGCAAACAAATAGGATTGGCTTTTGGTGCACTTGCAGTGGCTACTATGGTATCCCCTTTTGTTGTAGGCATGATAGCAGACCGTTTTTTCGCAGCACAAAAAATAATGGGTGTTTTTCACCTGGTTGGCGCGGCGATATTGTTCTCGCTGACGGTTGTTACAGACAATACAGTATTTTACTGGGTTGTTCTGCTGTATTCACTTTTGTATATGCCCACTATAGCATTAAGCAATAGTGTTGCGTTCTCTCAAATGTCAGACCCCGGCAAGCAATTTCCATGGGTACGCGTTTTTGGGACCCTTGGCTGGATAGGCGCCGGGCTGCTTATTGGGTTTCTTAAAGTTGAAGCAACAACAGGCATTTTTTATATTGCCGGCACTGTATCTGTTTTATTGGGGCTGTTTTCTTTTGCATTGCCCAATACTCCGCCAAAAGCAAAATCTGCTGATGTATCGGCCGGCAAGGCACTCGGTACAGAAGCCTTTGTTCTGTTTAAAAATAAGCCATACCTCATCTTTTTTATTGCGGCTATTTTGGTATGTATCCCTCTTTCCTTTTATTATGGATTTGCAAATCCCTTCCTAACAGAAGCCGGGATGGAAAAGCCTGCTGCTAAAATGATACTCGGGCAAGTGTCAGAAGGGTTATTCATCATTGCGATACCTTTTTTGTTTTACAGTATAGGGGTAAAAAAAATGGTACTGTTAGGTATGATAGCATGGATATTACGGTATGTTCTTTTTGCATATGGCAATATTGGAAGTAATGAATGGATGCTGTACGCAGGCATTATTTTGCATGGTGTTTGTTACGACTTCTTTTTTGTTACAGGATATATGTATACTGAGAAAAAAGCAGGCGCAAAAATTAAAAACGCCGCACAGGGGCTATTTACTTTTGCCACTTACGGTGTGGGTATGTTTATAGGCACATGGGTTTCCGGTGTTGTAGTGGATAAGTATGCCTTGCCCGGGGGCGCAACGCATAACTGGACAAACATTTGGTACGTGCCTGCGGCTATTGCAGCAGTTGTGCTGGTGTACTTTTTAGTATTCTTCAGGGAGAAAAAAGAAATTGCACCTGCTGTTGCATAATGAACAAAACGTACAAGTGTGCGACGCAACATTGATGCCCGCAGCGTTAAAGCTGGGTATAAACTTTTTAAAAATATATTCATTCAAAACTAAAACTTCCCTTTAAGGGTTGGGAGTAAACATTATGAAAATTGCTATGCTTGGCTCGGGGTTTATCGGGCGCTTTTATGCAGAATCATTACAGGGCTACAGAAGCAGGGATAAAATTGTAAGCATTTATTCGCGCCGCGAAGAAAGTGCTAAAAAGTTTGCTGAAGATTACAAATGCAGCCAATGGACAACGACGATGGAAGAAGCTATTGCCAACCCGGATGTTGAGGTAGTATGTATCGCATTGCCCAATAATAAGCATGAGGAAGCGGTGTTGCTTTGCTGTAAACATAAAAAAGGCGTTATTACCACAAAGCCTTTGGGCAGGAGCGCAGAAGAGGCAAAACGTATGCTGCTCGCTGTGGAAGAAGCCGGTATTTTTAATGGTTATCTTGAGGACCTTGTTTACACCCCCAAATTTCTGAAAGCACTTGAGAGTGTAAAGAACGGTGCTTTGGGCAGGATATTATGGGCAAAGTCAAGGGAAACGCACCCCGGCCCGCACAGCGACTGGTTTTGGGATATTGAACAGGCAGGCGGTGGCTGCATCCTGGATCTTGGCTGCCATTGTGTTGAAATAACCAGGAGCTATATTGGCAAAGACATTAAACCTGTTGAGGTGATGTGCTGGGCCGATACCCAGGTGAAGCCTATTGAAGCCGAAGATCATGGCATTGCGCTGATAAAATACGAGAACGGCTCCATAGCACAATTTGAGGTAAGCTGGACATTTCGTGGCGGCCTGGACCTGCGCGATGAGGTAATGGGCACAGAAGGCACCATATGGATAAACAGCTTTTTGCGCACCGGCTTTGAAATGTTCACTACCGGTAAAGGGGCGGACTATGTATCAGAAAAGGCAGAGAGCAATACCGGGTGGCTGTTCCCCGTTGGCGATGAGCTGAACGAACTGGGTTATAACCACATGTTCATGGATATGTTCAACAGTATGGAGAAAGGCGTTTCTCCGAAGGAAACCTTTTACGACGGATACGTGGTTAACGCCATACTTGATGCTGCGTACAGATCTGCAAAAACCAAGCTATGGGAGCCTGTAAAGCTTGATATATGGCGGGGACAGGAAGGATTAAGCAAACCAAGCAACTATACTGATTATGACGCTGATTATTACCTGGTGAAAGAAGAAATGACCCACTACGGCACTAAAAAGCTGATATTGAAAAATAAACAGACCGGTAAGTTTGAAGAGCGGATACTGGCGTAAAATATGACATAAGCCCCGCCTTAGAGCGGGGTTTTTATTTGTTAAACTATTCTTTCTTTTTAAATTTTAATGCCTTTAAGGCAACTCTTTTAACGGTTAACAAGTTTTAGAGTATGATTAGTAAACTGTTTCTGTTATTGATTTGTTAGCCTAATACCTGTTTACCCCATGCAGTCTTTAAAGCGTAGTATATTAAAAGTGGTTGCTTATTTTGACCTGTTTAATTATCCTGTTAAGCTTGACGAAATAAGATCCTTTCTTGATCGGCCTTTTGCTGAAAGGGACCTTCTTTTTGCATTACAGGAATTACAGAATGACAATGTGATTTTTAAATTGAATAATTTTTATTCATTGCGTTATGATTTTTCACTGATTGAAAGGAGAATAAAAGGGAATGGGCTTGCGGAAAAAATGATTAAGAAAGCTAAAAAGATAGCGCACTTTTTATCATGGTTCCCTTATATAAAAGGCATTGCTGTTTCCGGTTCTTTATCGAAGAATTTTGCGTACGAAGGTTGTGATATTGATTTTTTTATCATTACATCGGCAAACCGTTTGTGGATAGCCCGGACGTTTTTTATTATTTTTTACCAGGTGGCCAAACTGGCTGGAATTAAAAACTGGTTTTGCCTTAATTATTTTATTGATGAAACTGCCGCAGAAATACCCGAGAAAAATATTTATACTGCCATTGAAATAGTAACACTGATGCCCTTGTATGGAAAGAATGTATTTAAAGATTTCCAGGAAAAAAATAGCTGGGTTGAAAATTACCTTCCTAATTATTTTACCGATCATGAACATGTTATTGAGAAAAAGCCGGGTATACCGAAAAGAATAACGGAAATGTTATTCAATAATAACGCCGGAGAAGCAGTTGATAATTATATATGGCACTTTTATAGGCGCCGCTGGAAAAAGATGCTTGAAAAAAAGGAATTTGCCAAAAACGGTTTTCAATTTGGTTCCTACATTGCGGTTAAGCATGCATGTAAGCCCATACCTCATTATTTCCAGGGAAAATTATTGATGCGTTATGAAGAAAAAATGCAATCGCTTGATGATGTTTATTATAAAAATGAGAAACTGACGGGTTAATTTTTCTGAAGCGAAATAATGAAATAGTCTCCCACATATTTCCAGGGCCATTTACTTTTTAATTTATTTTCCAGCCATACCAGCCTCTTGTATAGCCATGTATGTTTTTTAGGAAAATTTTCAAAATAGGATGGAGGTACGATAGAACATAGTCCTTCAACCCCAAGTACTTTAAAATCACTTTCTAAACTTCTTATAATGTAGGAAGGCGTGTAATACCAACATAAAAATTTTACACCTTCCACATTTGCAGATGCTCCGTGACTGCTTCTAAACCTTCTGAATGCAGTTTTAAAATTTCCTTTAAATGCCAATAATGTTTCCCACAAGCAAAAGCCGGGCATTATTACCAGGGTAACTCTTCCCCCCGGCTTTAACAGCGATGAAAAAGACAGCATTACCTTAGTTAATTCCCCTGTGCAATTTAACCCCGCGAAATTTGAAAAGATGAGATCATAGGGCCCCTTGTTTTTAAGTTGTTCCAATTGGGTAAAAGAGCATATTTCTGTGGTTATTAATTTCTGCAGCCCGGCGTTATATACCTTTTCGGTAAGTTTTTGCTGCATGCCCGTTGAAACATCCGTTGCATGTATTGTATGGCTGCGTGTCGCAAAGTATATAGCATCTTCCCCCGTACCAGAATTTAGTTCAAGAATATTGCTGTTTGGCTGTAAAAATTTTTCAATATGGCTGCGCACTCTTGCCCTTTTATATTGAATAATGATGTTCTCGTTATATAACTTGTCAAAAACAGAAGATTGTTTAGAGAAAGCCTCTTCCGCATTTTGTTCATTTACAATATTTATTTCCGTATTCTTCATGCTTTTTCCAGCAGCGTGAGTTTTCGTTTGGCAAAAAATGCAGCAGGCGCGTTATATGCGATAGATAAGGCCTTTTTTATTGAATACAATGAAACGGATGAAGGATGTTTTAACATCTTCATAAAGGTATCAAGTGCTAAATGCGAACGGTATGTTTTATGTACATAACGGTATAGTTGTTTATAAAAAGCAGGCTTATAGGTGTTATGGAACATAAGATGTAGTTCATCAGAGTCTGTCCAGTTCGTTTTTTTTGTAAGGTCTGCTTTTACCTTCTCATAAAACTTGGTTCCGGGTAATGGATATGAAACCGAAATGCCAATATTATAAGGCAGCAGCCTGGTGATCATCTCTATAGTTTTTTCAATATCTTCCTTTGTTTCACCTAAATAACCAAACTGTATAAAGAATGATGGTTTAATACCGTTTTTCTTAAGCAGCCTTGTTGCAGAATTTATCTGCTCAATGGTTGTGCCTTTATCCATCGCGTCAAGTATTTTTTGCGACCCGCTTTCTGCGCCCATCCATACATCGTCACAGCCCGCACGCGCCAGGTCTTTTATATGATCTTCCTGCAAAAGCAGGTCAGCACGTGCCTGTATTTTAAATTTGAAAGACAGCTTTTCTTGTTCTACAAGGTAAGCAAAATGATGGACCCAACCTGGTTTGAGGCCAAAAATATCATCGCAAAACCAAATATGGTCAAATTGAAATTTTTCTTTCAGCAATTTTAATTCCTTTATTACATTCTCAGGTGAGCGGGTGTTATAGCGGTTGCCATAAATAGGTTTGGCGCACCAGTTACATTTAAACGGACACCCACGTGTAGTGCCCATATTCATGGAAAAATAGCCGGTACTTTTAAGCCACATTTTTTTATAAGGCTCCATATTTATAATATCCCAGGCAGGCAAAGGCAACGCATCAAGGTGCTTAATAACATTCCTTCCTGGCGTTTTAATTACTTCCTCATTTTTTTTAAATGCAATACCTTCAATTGAACCAATATCTTCTTTGCCAATCGTTACAGCATTAATCAATTCAAGTAAAGTATGCTCAGCTTCGCCTATCAAAATATAATCCGCCCCTTGCTCAATATACTCAGCATAATGATCTGTCGAATCGGAACTTGATACTATTACGGTACATCCCTTTTGCCTGGCAAAACCGATCATTTTAAAGGCCGCTTCCCTCATATTGGTCAGGCACATTTTTGTGAGGTAATTAAAGCCGTCATCGTATAGTACAAAAAAAGCCGGTTGATGTTTATCTATTTCTTGTATTACCTCTGCAGGATCGCTTATGAACATCGTATCAAAAAAGGAAACCTGGTAACCATTTTCTCTCATTAATGCAGCCGCATACAATGTGCCAAGCGGTGCATAAGGCTGTGCCATTTTCCATTGTTTTGAATCAAATTGTAAAAAATATGAGTGAGAAAATAAGATGTTTTTCATTTTGTGAAATTAACTGATTTAGGAAAGCCGTGCATGGGGTGGCAGGTTAAGATAGCATACGCATTTTACGCAGGTCTCATTAGTTTCCATGTTTAGCTCCTTCCGGAACTGTATTGCCTTTTTGCTGTTTAAAATATCATCCAGGGAATCTTCCCGTATGTTGCCAATAGCTGCGTGAAAGAAACAAGGCTTCACCGTACCGTCTGCTTCTATAACTGTTGATACCCAGGGTGCATTACATTTTTTATACGGAAATGGATTTAGCTGATAAAAAGCTGCGTAATACAAATAAATTTTTTGAAGCTTTTCCGGTGATTCTGCAATAAACCTGGTCTCAAAATCCTCAGCATATTTAGTAATTATGCCGTCAATAATAATTTTTTAAGTCGGGCAATTCTTCCTGTGCAAGCATAATTTCCTGTTGCCTGTCTTCATCCCAAATTATTTCACGGTTAAAGGCGTGGCTGCTTACATCAGCCGGGAGAAAACTTATTTGGTTAAGCCCTATTTCTTTTGCAGCATCAATGATCCGGGGCCATTGCCTGAAGTTTAGTTTATGTATCACCGTTCTGCCCGTTATCTTATAACCGGGATCAATAGCTTTCATATGCTGTACGCCCTCCTTTAATTTTTGATATGCATCTTTTATATTGCGTATCCCATTATGAAGAGGTTCATCGCCATCAAGTGATACAATTATATCGTTTACAAGCTGTAATAATTGCGGGGCGTTTTTTTTGAGGGTCAGCCCGGTTGAAAGAAGGCTTATCCTGATCTTATGTTTTTGCAATATGTCGCAGAAAAGGAAGAAGTTAGAATTTAAGAGCGCCTCACCGCCAGACATGACAACCTGCTGTGTACCAAATTTTTTAAGTGACCTTAATAATGAAAGAATATCATACTCTGTAAGCTGTTTCAAATTTTTATTGCCTTTCCATATATCACACATTACGCATTTGCAGTTGCAGGCGCTGTGCGGCATTAATATCGCCACGGGCAATGAATATATCTTGTGTGTTTGCACCGTACGGTAGCGCTGTATGGTATGGTATAGTGATTGGTTAAACATGCTGTGATACCATCTTTTTTATTTTGAAGATATAATTCGTCTCTACAATATTCCTTTTTTCCCGCACTAGGTCAAGGTGATAATTGGATTGCCCTGCAATACTTTTTATCTGGTCAATATCACATCCGTCGCATAATATCATATAAATTTCTGAGCTGCCGTTAATATAACCATCCAGGTTGCTGAATAATAACGTAAAATACTCGCTGTTCTCTCCACAATACCAGGCATATTCGGCTTCAGTCCCCGGGTTCTTTTTGTAATAAGGGGGGTTAATGGCTATGATGTCAAAATGTTGTTTTGGTATATTGGCAAACAGATCGGATGCGATTATTTTTAAAAGGAATGTTATTGCTCCTTTGATTTTTTTTAAGAAACTCAATAGCAGTATTATTAATATCCGTAGCGGTTACCAGTGCCCCCCTTTTTGCTGCATTAAATGCTATAAGCCCGCTGCCTGCCCCAAGTTCTAAAAAGGTTTTTTGCGATACGTCCAAACGGTCAATATACTGCATTAAAAGCCTGGTGCTGAAAAAAAAGGCCGGATGAAATACCTGCGCAGGCACCTGCAGGCGAATACCTTTGTAACGGTACACCCTTTGTTTGGAAAGGTACCTTGCAACCAGTGGCTGAACAGTTTTGCCGGTTATATATTTAATAATTCGTTTCAAGATAATAATGTATTAAAACCCTTCTATTTCAGGCTGGCGATATTTCCATAACAATTGTAATACTTTAAGTTCGTAAGGCTTCCAATAAAAATTTGTTTTATACCTTACTGCAGAAACTGCCCGTATAATATTGCGTTTTATTTTCGACAGCCTTATGTCAGAAACGGTGGGATAATAACCATTTAAAACCGTTTCAAAATCCTTTATTTTATTTATCATTTCAGGTGTCAACCAGGGAGTAAGCGGATTTTTACGCAGGTCAAAATTTTCCCAGGCAGGGCTTATCCAGTCTTCCAGTTTTTCCGGGAATTTAAAGCCTGACGCCAAAACATTTTTGTACATATCCGATCCTTCGGTAGGTACAGGGCTATACGTGTAAATAATGATCTCTGTTTTTGCGTTTATCCGTTTTATTTCTTTAATAAAAGCTATATCAAAATCTATTTGTTTCATTACTTCTTCAGGGGTATCTGCGGGGGTACCCAATACAAAAGAATATTCAGGAATGATGTCAAACTTAGCCATGCGCGCTGCAAATTGCCTTATTTGTTCGCCTGTTTGTGTGCCGCCTTTATCCATTTTTTTAAGTATGGCATCGTTGCCTGTTTCGGCGCCAAAGAAGATCATCTTGCAGCCCGATTTCCGCATAATTTCCAGCGATTCATCTGAATATTTATTGATCGTATCAATCCTGCCCTCACCCCACCAGACTATATTGTCATTCATAACAAGTTTAGCGAAGGCCACTGTTCTTTTTTCCGAGACAAAAAAATTGTTATCATGAAATTCTATGGCATTGCCGCCATACGTTTCTTTCAGGTGCTTAATATCCTTATAAATGTTTTCAGCACTTTTGCCGGTCCATCTTGCATTGTATATAGGTACTACGGCACAAAAAGAGCACTTAAAAGGGCAACCCATGCTGGAATGGTACGCTATGGTTTTGGTTCCAAGATAGGTTTTGCCAAGATAACGCCTTAGTGGATAGAAATTGTTTAGTTTTTCATAGGGCAGGGATGGCAATGCATCCTGGTCGTACAGTTCATCTTTACGGGTTTTAACAAGCCGTCCATCAGCCATATAAATAAGGTTGCTTATCAGTTCATAGGGCTTATTATTTTCAAGTGCATCAATTAAAGCAGGAAAACACTTGTCGCCAGGGCCGTTGATCACAAAATCAATATAGCCAGATGACAATACAGAACCCGGCTGGTTTGATGGGAAATATCCGCCCCATATAATTTTTACACCAGGGAAATTTTCGCGGATTGTTTTAGATATGGGTATTGCCTGTTTAAGCTGAGGCCCCGGCATGCAGGTACAACCAAAATATTTAAACTCACCTGTTTTAATATAGTTGATTATTTTTTGTTGCGGGTCTGTTTCCATATTGCCGTCTACCATAACATACTCATACAACCCCTCAATGGCTGCTGCTATTGAAAGTATTGAATTGGGAATGCGTGGTTTATACCTCGCACTGCGGGGGTTAAATAACAGTATTTTGTTCATATTATTTCATCTGCTAAGAACAGCTTATATTGTTTTAAGGCTATTTTCTACCAAATTAAACTGATTTAAGGGATATGCAGTTGCTAAAGAAATTAAAAAAATTATGCCAGTTGTACTTTTATAACGGCAGCGGATATACCGGGCGCGTTCCTGTAACACAAAAATCTATATCTCTTTGTAGCCGAATATAAGGAACTGGAAGAAATGAATGTAGTAA
>Ga0207159_1059_pt1 | contig 26435 bp, 19 predicted proteins | sample Alteio_BWMinHeat_23_FD_153511 | JGI IMG/M metagenome (GOLD analysis project Ga0207159, IMG submission 153511) | Enriched cells from forest soil in Barre Woods Harvard Forest LTER site, Petersham, Massachusetts, United States -... | ecosystem: Environmental > Terrestrial > Soil > Temperate forest >... | reverse complement strand
CGAAAGTTTGTTATAAACAGATCTTTGAAATTTTGAGGCTGACCTTGCGCTGGTTATTCGTATCCTGCCTTCTTCTCATAGCAATGACGAGCTGTTTTTCACCCTATCAACAGGCGGCTCCTATTGAGCTTCCATCCGATGCCATTGCTGCTGCCGAGGAGAAAGTTGTTGAAAATTCAACTCCTCCGTTAACCAGTGACTGGTGGACCATTTTCCAAGACGAACAGTTAAATCAGTTCATTGACACTACCTTCTCGGAGAACCCAACCCTTAAGATCGCCGAAGCTCACATCCAAAAAGCTGTTGCCAATGCTAACCGCATCCGATCCGTTCTCTATCCTACACTCACTTGGGGAGGCGATGTTTCACGCCAGAAGCTCAGCACAACGGGAGTGATTCCCTTTGGGTCAACAGCGGTACCGACAGGGCCTACCATCCCTGTGTATTTTACCCTTTACGAAACAGAGCTGAATCTGACCTACGACTTTGACATCTGGGGAAAGAATCGAAATACCCTTTTTGCGGCTATCGGAGAGGTCAACGCAAAAATCGCAGACGAAGCATTTACCCGTCTTCAGCTAGGAATCGCCGTTGCTCAAATCTACTATCAACTTCAGATCAACTATGGGCGAAGAGAGCTTGCACAAGCCTTCGTTGAGAATAGGACTAGATATCTATCCCTCATCCAAAACCGAGTTCAAAATAACATCAATGACCAATCTGCCATCACTCAAGCCAATTCCGATCTCTCTACTGCCAAACAAGCTCTACTTCAAATCGAGGGGACCATCGCCGTCAACGAGATTCAACTTAAGAGCTATCTTGCGGGGGATTTTTTAGACGCCATTGAGTCAATTTCCATTGCCGAACAACCTCTTCCCAAGGTTCCGCTCCCTCAGGATTTGCCTATGAGGCTTTTGGCCTATCGACCTGATATCATGTCTCAACTGTGGTTGATCAAATCGGCAGGAAAATCCATTGAAGTGGCAAAAGCGGGATTTTATCCTGACTTCAATCTTAATGCCCTATTTGGCTTTCAAACTATCCACTATCGCGAACTGTTCAAATGGCCTAGCACATATTTTAATGTAGACCCTGCCTTCACCCTCCCTATCTTTGATGGTGGTAGGCTAAGAGCCAATCTCCAAAGCAGCGAAATCGACTATGATTTGGTAATCTATCAATACAACAATCTTATTCTGAATGCTGTCAAAGAGGTCTTAACAGGCATTGCCGTGCTCAGAAATTCTCAACAGCAGCTCGACGAAACTCAACGAAATCGCGAATCCCAAGAGGAGCTCTTCAAGTTGACCTCCCTACGAGTCGCCCACAATCTCGATTCGGAGATAAACGCCCTTAGAAGCGAAGAAAATGTATTGCGTGCACGTGACCAGGAGTTGAGTGCTCAAGGAAATACCATCCAATCAACATTGCTTCTCATTAAAGCCTTTGGAGGTGGCTACGATGCCTGTCACAACACAAGAGAATAAGGTCACAATGGCTGAAAACGAACCTCCTCCAAAAAAACGGTCCAACTCCGGGCTCTTAACCTGGATTACGGTGCTCCTCATCCTCCTCGGCGGTGGATGGTTCTATTATTGGCATTACTATCTGCAATATTGCGCATGGACAGACGACGCCTATGCCAACGGGAATCACATCAACATCAACACAGCCATCAATGGCTCTGTGATCGCTTTCTATGCCGACGACACAGACTTGGTCGCGGAGGGGCAACTTCTGGTCCAGTTGGACAGCACCGACTACAGGCTAGCCTATGAAAAAGAGCTCTCTTCTCTCGCATCAACCGTCTTACAAGTCAGACAACTCTATAGCGATGTCCTTATCAAACAAGCTAATGTAGACAATCGCCGTGTGGAAGTTGCCAGAGCGCGTTTTGACTACGAAAACCGACTCCAACTCGTCGATTCTAAAGCTGTTTCAAACGAAGACTTCACCCATGCCAAAGATATCCTCTCGATGACTGAGTTGAATCTGAAACAAGCCGAATATGAGCTCCAAAAAGCTCTCGATGCTGCTGGCAATACCGCTCCGGAAAACCATCCCCTTATCGAAAAGCAGAAAGCAGCGATCCGCACAGCTTATTCTCAGTTGAAACATTGCTCTATCTATGCCCCTGCAACCGGGTACGTAGCCCAGCGCTCTGCCGAAGTGGGACAATGGGCCACGCCTATGACCCCCCTGATGGCAGTGATCCCTCAAGATTACCTATGGGTCGATGCTAACTTTAAGGAGACACAACTTAGTAAGATGCGTATTGGACAACCTGCTGTCGTCACCTTCGACCTCTATGGTTCGAAAGTCAAATTCGAAGGCAAAGTGCTCGGTATCGCCTTCGGAACGGGCAGTGTTTTTTCCTTAATTCCACCGCAAAATGCCACAGGAAATTGGATTAAAATCGTCCAACGCCTTCCTGTACGTATTAGCCTCGATCCGGAGAAGATCAAAGAGTACCCCATCAGACTCGGGATCTCAGCCGAAGTTGACGTCGACACCCAAAATCAGGATCTGCCTAGAATTGCCCTGGAATCGACTCAAAAGCCTATTTCCTCAACAAAAGTATTCGACATCAACATGGAAGAGGTGGACGCCCTGATCAACGACGTGGTCAAGAATAATATGAAAGGACTTTAAGACCAAAAAAAAACAATTAAAGGCAAAGACGCAGAGGCGCGAAGACCCGACGCCTAGACTCAAAATGATAACAGGATAGGCAGGATCGCAAGCGGCAGGATCTTTCCGTCTTTGGATATGGCGCCAGGTCTTCGCGCCTCTGCGTCTTTGCGTTTAATTATCAGGGTATCGTAAAAAAGTAATTTGGATTCATCGTGGGCACTACATACGAAACAGGAGGACGGTTAATCCTTCTCAATCTAGCGATTGGGCTTGGGACTTTCATCCAGATTCTGGATACCTCCATCGCCAATGTCGCCATCCCCTATATTGCTGGAAACCTCAGCGTCAGCCCCGATGAGGGAACGTGGGTCATCACCTCCTTTGCCGCGAGCAACGCCATCGTCCTCCCGCTGACAGGGTGGCTTTCTAACTACTTCGGCCGTGTGAGGCTCTTTGTAGGGTCCGTATTACTCTTCTCCCTAGTTTCGTTTCTTTGCGCCCTTTCAACAAGTCTGACCATGCTTGTCATTTTACGAGTTCTTCAAGGGGCTGTGGCGGGATCTCTTATCCCTCTATCTCAAAGTCTTATTATGACATGCAACCCTCCTGAAACACGTGGAGGAGCTCTTGGCTATTGGGGAATGATCGTCGTTGTCGCCCCCATTTTAGGACCTATCGTCGGTGGTTACCTCACGCAAGAGTATTCGTGGCCCTGGATTTTCTATATTAACGTTCCGATTGGCCTCTTCGCTGCCCTCACAACATGGACCATTCTCAAGGGTAAAGAAAGTGAGATCGTCCGGAATCCGATCGATTGGGTAGGACTCATCCTCCTTACAATAGGAGTAGGATGCCTCCAAGTCATGCTGGACAAGGGCAAAGACCTCGACTGGTTTGAGTCCAATACCATCATAGCCTTGTCACTCACGTCAGCGATCTCCATCCTCTACTTCATCGCATGGAACTCAACTCAGAAATTCCCCATTGTGGATTTCTCCTTTTTTAGAAATCGAAATTTTGCATTTGGAACGATAGCAATCACATTGGGCTTCCTGATCTATTTTTGCAGTACGGTGATCATTCCACTTTGGTTGCAAACCCAGCAGAACTATACTCCCTTGTGGGCAGGCATCGCAGTGGCGCCAGTCGGAATCCCTGCGTTTTGCCTCTCTCGCTATGTAGGCAAAAATCTACATCGCTTTGACTTACGACTCATGGCCTCGATCAGCTTTCTGCTTTTCTCCGTGAGCTCCTTCTATCAGTCCTTCTTCACCACTGAGATCGATATTGAAACCATCATGTTAGCCCGATTCATTCAGGGCTTCGCCATTGCCATTTTCTTCTTACCTCTTGTGCAGCTATCCTTAGGGGAGATCCCCAACGAGAAATATGCCAGTGCCAGCGGGTTATTTAACTTCATCAGGATATTGATAGGGAGTGGCTTTGGGACTTCGCTTGCCATCGAATTGTGGTCCCGACGGGAGATTTTCCACCATGCACGTTTGGCTGAAACAATTAACCCTTTTATTGAAGGCACAAAGAGCTTTTACCAAAGCCTGTCATTTACCCCAGGAGTCGTGACGCGTATCGTCGATCAGCTTGTGGAACAGCAAGCCTATATGCTGTCCACGATGGATCTGTCGTGGATGGTAGGCTGGTTAGCACTCTTGATGATCCCTATCGTCTATATGTGCAAAAAAGTCGCCGTCGTTTCTGCCAACCATGGAGCAAACCATTAAATTTAACCACAGTGGTTAAGTAAGAGTGACATTGAGCGCGCGCATTAGGGCCATTACACCCTTTATGGTGACATGGCCACTGGAAAATATCACATAGCAAGGTTTGCTTTGAGGGAGGAATTTTCCCCAAAAGGTCCCTGGCCCGTCTAGGTGAAAAATGCGACGAGCCATCTTATAAGACAACTTTGCTAGCCATGATGAGAATTGACCTAAACCCTCTACTTCATGCAATGCATCAGCTGGGACGGCTCCAAAAGTGACATAGTGACAATTTTCTTCGGCCAGCTTATTGAGTGCTGATACGACGAGGAGCTCCGAAGTCCCATGTGGGGCCTCTGGTCTAGGCATCAAGTGATTCAGAAGCCACCCTTGCTTCGATTTGAGCTCATTGAGAACCACAACCCCCATCAGATTTCCATCTCTTTCTGCATAAAACCAGCGCTTCCCCATCCGATTTTCAAACACATTGGCATGAGAAATGTGGATTTGAGGTCCATCTCTCCCTTGCAACCAAGAGGAAGCCACTTGTTTTATCCCCTGTTCAAGGTCACGATTATTCGAGTATTCGTGAAAGGTCAACCCTTCGCGGATAGCGCGTCTGACCTTGCGTCTGACTAGACAGCCATTTTCCCCTGTATTCTTCATAGGATCCTTATGCGGATCAAGATAGAGCTCCTCTCCAAATTTGACAGAAGCGGCCTTTCCCTCGGCCATGTATTGTCTGGTAAACTCTTCGGATGCAATAATATAGATGACATTCCAATTCTGCTCTTGGCAATAGCGTTGGAACGCCCTCGCCAACGTCATCTTATTTCCAGGGGCACTCATGGGATCACCAAAGACAATGGCACAGCCATGTGCAAGGCGAAACCCGATGACCCCTTCAATCTCCGGAGTCTGAAAGATGCGGCAAAGAGGATCCAACACCCCATCAGCGGTGGAGCCTCCCCACCGCCTGACGATATCAACTAGATCCGGCATCTCCGTACTGATTATGCAACTTTCCATGTCAAAACAGGATGTTTAATAATTTTTTTTGGTATAACATACTCACAAAAATTTTTAAAGCCTTTGTTGTATCATTCACCACTGAGCCACAAAGTGCGCAAAGAAAACGCAGAGACGAAAGAAAAAATTCTCTGCGGTTCCTCGGCGCTCGCTGCGGCTCTGCGGTAAACCTACAACACGGGGTTCGTTGAAAGTTAACTACTGATATACTCTATTCAAATTAAAACTATTTTGTTTGTTAAAATAAATTATAGTATGTATAATGAAATTGTGGATGATTAAATGGAGGTTTTATGGCAGAAGTAACAAATGAATTATTCGACGAGTTTGTAAGTTCAAGAGTAGACGAACTATTGGAAGATGAAGATTATTATCAGCAGATGGCTACAAATTTGAAGCCAGCCTCAGTGATTAAACAAGAACATCGTGAACTGATACTCAAACAATTGAAAATGGAAGAGTTACATACTCAACTGGTAATGGCTGAAGAGCTGATTCAGGAGCATTTAGCCGAGGTCGATCCAAATGGATATCAGAAAGTGATCGAAGAACTCGATAATGGGAGTGAGCATTTGATGGCATTCACGCCAGAATCTTCGTCAGAAACAGAGGAAGAAAAAGAAGAAGAGAAGCCAGTTTTATTACAAGCTGTTTTTGGAATTTCGGATGAGAGTGTAAAACAGATTTATGCGTTAGCTAGATATTATGCGGAAAAAAATGAATATTCTAATGCTAGAGCACTATTCACTTACTTGACAATGTTAGCACCCAATCAAATGATATTTTGGGTGTTACTTGGAGTCTGTTTTCAAGCGCTCAATCTCGATCAAGAGGCATTGGAGACATTTGCCATTGTGAAGGCATTAAACCCTTCAGAACCAGCTTCATATATCTACTCTGCTGAGAGCTATCTCAAGTTAAAAGAGAAGGGAAAAGCCGAGCAGGAAATGGACGAGGTCAAACCCTTTTTAGAGCAACATCCTGGCCCTTGGAAGGAATCTTTAGATTATGTTCTTCAAGAACTTAAAATGTAAGGAGGAAGATTATGCCAATCGACAGTAGTAATACCAATATAAGTCAAACCCCTGGGTTTGGAAGTTTAGGCCAGGTCCAAAGTGGAACTACTACTACTCCCCCCTCCACGACTAAAAAAATGCCAGACACCTCAGAAATGGCAGAACATTTCATTTCTCAAGAAGGAAGCTTGAGTAGCATTATTAAGCATGATATCAAGCCCGCGCTAGAACAGTTCGGCAAAGGCTTAGCGAATTTTGCTGGAAAAGCCGCTAATGCAATGCTAGGGACCTTGGCAGGAGGAGCAGGTGCTTTACTACTCCCTTTAACGGCAGGAATAGGTGCCGGAGTAGGATACATAAAAGAAACTATTAACCCTACTTTAAAATTGACTAAACATGGAGAACAGTTCATTGAACCCGGGAGTCAGCTCAAAGGAGCAAAGACTGGAGCAAAAATAGCTAGTACAGCACCATTTGTATTTGCAGCCTCCTGTTTCAAAAAAGCGGGGATCATAAAGACTCCTTTAGAAAAAAAGGAAGCAGAAGTGAATAGCTTAACAAACCAAATTGAGAGCTATGGATTTACGGTAAATAAAAAAGATGGTTCGTTAAAAATGCCACCTAAAGCGTCTGAAGCAATCGTGGAAAAAGTAACTACTCTTCAACGCAATTTGAAGACTGCTATGACGGCACTAAACGACCTCAAAAAAACATAGTAACAAAAAGAGAGCCCGCTGAAGCGCAGAAGCCCCTGTTTCTAGCACTCTGCACTTATGGGAAATTAAAGGCGGCTCTCCGCGCCGCTATAGTTTATAGGTTTTTAGGGGGTATGGAACAAATCATAGGGGCGAAGCCCTGATATAATTTTAGCCTAGGGCGTAAGCCCTAGGATAGCGTATGAATGGATTTGAGCTCCGAAGGAGCGGCATAAACCCTAGATTTCAATCCCAGAAATACCTTTCGTCAAAAGTAATTTCACTCATTGCATATGCCGAACGCATTTCTTGGATTGGTTCGGTCAAATCGGACATTGTAAATGATCTGTGTAAAACCACAATTTTTATACCGCTCCTTCGGAGCTCAAATATATTCCTACGCTATCCTAGGGCTTACGCCCTAGGCTAAAATTATATCAGGGCTTCGCCCCTATGATTTATTCTATTCTCCTTAAAATCCTATAAACTATAAGGCGGCGCGGAGCGCCGCACTCCATGGAGCTCGCAAGCTCGCTCAACGCTTCGCGCCGTTAAAGCTATGTCGGCTCTGCCTTGTTCTTACCGACTCGCTTGCAATTCAACAAACCTTCTGATACAAAGAAACTAAAGGTCAAAGAAAATTTTTAAGGAGGAACCATCATGGCTCACGAATCATTCTACACCATGTTCGTTGAACTTCTCTGCGATATGTTTGATATGGAGACCCAACAGATCGAGGCATTGCCCCGACTCATCCAATCTTCGTCGCATCCTAAGCTCAAAGAAGCCTTTGAAATCCACCTTGAAGAATCAAAAAATCATCTCGAAAAATTAAAAGGCATCTTCAAGACCCTCAATGAAAATCCCGCGGGAGCAAAATCAAAACCCATTCAAGATATCATCCAAGACGTCCAGCAACTGATCAACCGAGATTTGTCTCCTTCCGTCAAAGATGCCTATCTCATCGTCCTCTGGCAAAAAATTGAACACTATGAAATCACATCCTATGGATCGACTCGGGCGATTGCACGACACCTCAACAATCTGAGCCTTAAAAAGAGGGTCGACTTCGATGACATCGCCGATATCTTACAGCAATCTCTAGATGAAGAAGCCGATATGGATGAAAAATTAACTGAAATTGCTGAAGGAGGATTTTTTACCTCTGGAATCAATGATGAAGCTGAAAAGACAGAACAAGAAAAACTCAAAATCTAGAGGTATTGCATGTCCAGAATTAATGAAGTCAAACCCGAGCAGGCCCAAAAAGAAGTTAAAGACATCTATAAATCCCTTGAACAGAAGATGGGTCGCGTTCCCAATATCTTCCTCAATATGGGAAACTCAGCAGCAGTGCTAAAAGGCTATCTTGGACTGAGCGATGCCGTCGGCCAAACGAGCCTTCCTCCTAAACTCCGCGAAGAAATTGCCCTCATCGTCAGCCAAGCAAATAACTGCCGTTATTGCTTGTCAGCCCATAGTGCCATCGCAAAAGGTCTCGGGGTACCCGATCAAGAGGTCCTCTTAGCTAGACAAGGGCAGGCCAAAGATCCTAAAACCCAAGCGATCCTGAAATTCGCGAAGTCTGTCGTCGAGAACCGTGGAAACGTTTCTAACCAGGATGTGGCAAGCCTGAAAGCAGCAGGGGTCACCGACCAGCAGGTCGTTGAGATCATCCTCATCATTGCCCTCAATATGTTCACAAACTACTTTAATCACATTACAGACCCCAAAATCGACTTCCCAGTGGCGCCAGAACTAAGTTAGGAGAACTCATTTTATGAAAGCGATTGTTCTTGAAGCCTTTGGTGGAGTAGAAAATCTCAAGATGAAAGAGGTGCCCACTCCTAAACCTGCTTCAGGAGAGGTGCTGATCCATATCGTCTATACCGCCGTCAATCCGGTAGATTGGAAGATCCGATTGGGCCTCCTAGAGAAAAGAGTCCCACATGAGTTTCCCATCATTCCCGGATGGGATGCAGCTGGCACAATCGCAGCCGTTGGGCAGGGAGTGACTTCGTTCAAAATTGGTGACGAGGTCTTTGCGTATTGCCGTAAGCCTACCGTCAAATGGGGTACCTATGCGGAATATGTCACTGTCCCAGCCAACACCGTTGCTTTCAAACCCAAGAATCTCTCTTTTGCTCAGGCTGCGGCATTACCCTTAGCTGGCCTGATGGGCTGGCAGGCCCTCTTCGATGCGGCCCAACTTAAGAATGGTGAGACTATCCTGATCCATGCAGCCGCAGGGGGAGTTGGAAGCTTGGCTGTCCAGTTTGCCAAGTGGGCAGGAGCCGTCGTCTACGCCACGGCCAGCAAAGAGAAATTCGACTATGTCAAAAAGCTTGGAGCCGATCTCGTCATCGACTATAAAAATGAGGACTTTGTCACCAAAGTCAAGGAAAAACATCCTCAAGGGATTGATGTGGTATTCGATACTATTGGTGGACAGACGACTCAAGAAAGTTATAACGCCTTGAAGAATGGCGGACGCCTCGTGGGGATTGTCGATCCCCCAAGCCCACAGATAGCAGAACAGTATGGCGTCACGGCGACATACGTCTTTGTCTCCCCTAATGGAAAACAGCTTCAACAGATTTCCGAGCTCATTCAAAAAGGGAAAGTGGCGCCGATTCAGATCGTAGAGATGCCTCTAGAAAAGGCGGGGGAGGCCCAAGAGAAGAACCGTGAAGGCCATATGACCGGCAAAATCGTCCTCAAAGTGGATTGAACTCTTATCGACTGAATTTAGCACAATATCGCAATTTTTTTTTTACCACAGAGGACACAGAGAGCACAGAGGAGAGAGAATGATTTCTTAGACCGGATGTCTGTTCACTCTCGATTCTTATCTCCGTTGAAAGGATTTTCGTGAATTAGCCTTTCAACGGAGATAGGGTCAATCCTTGCACTACGTGCAAGGATGATATTACTCTCCTCTGTGCTCTCTGTGTCCTCTGTGGTAAAAATTGTCCTTTTTTCTTGTTTATCGTTTTGTTCGGTCACGGAATTTGGGTTGCATCTGTTCATACGAAGGCCCGATGATTTCACGCAGCTTGGCGTCTAGGAATGGAGCTAGCTCTGGGTACTCCTCTCTCAGCCATAGCTTAAACTTATAGGTCTTTGTAAAGAGCTCTTGACGATAGACCTCAGGATCTTTGATCATCTCATTGTGCACAAATTGCCCAACGTCGATGTGGATGGGATTTCCATTGACAATGCCTGTGTTCTGCATGAGTGCATGGTCGTTATCTGCCAGACCTCTGTGATATTCGGATATGATAAGCGCCAGCAATTTTGTGATGAGCTCCTGAGCTTGTTCCGTGGCATGTTGCGCTTTATATTCCATGAGGGTATCACAAAGCATCGTGGCCCTATGCTGCACACAAAACTCCATCTCGTCCAAGTTGACGAGAAAGGGGTTTCCCATCTTATCTTGAATCAAGAGCTCTTTCATCAGGTTATCGGTCTTGTTCAGGTGGACGAAGACCAATCCTGTTTCCGATTTTAATTCTTCGAACGCAATCTTCCAGCTTTTGACAAAGCCATCCAATTTATGCCACTTCTTTTCCATTTTCTCTTGCCGATATTTGACGATATTAGGCAAAGGTGGAAAATAAGCCAGCCAAGGTTGCATCCTAAAACGCTGATACTTAAAGAATTTGACAACGTACTCGCCATCACGACTTACGAAGACATAAGACTGACATCCCTTTCCAAGGTAGTCGTAAGGTTGATCTAACGCCTTATCAAGTACAGCCTGTTCATCTTCACGAAGGGGTCGCGTCTCCCACTCAGGATTATAGGCGAAGTCAGACGAGATATTGCTAAGGGCGAATCCCCCAGTCAATTGATAATAGAGCCGCCCGCACCCATAAAGCACTCCAACAAAACCTATCAAGATCAGTATTCGAAATAGAATCTTCTTAATCATAGGAGAAATATATCACTTTGGCACAAATCTTGCACTTTTTATTGATGAAAAATTCATAAGATAGAGGAGGTCAATATGATCACCATTGAAGATTCTATCGCTCTATACCAGGCAGCGAAATATCGCCCTGATAATATAAAGGCATTGAATCAACGAGAACTGAAGACACTTTCTCTCGCGCTGTCGAATGTTCAAGATCATATGAAGCACCATAAGATTCCCCCTAATGTAAGTCCCCTTTCCATCAGTCCACGATCTAATGAAGTTATTAATATCCTCAAGTCGGCGGGACAAGTTAAACCAACGGCAAACCGACCCATGCGTCTTTTTAGTACCATTGGCAGCTTTCTAAAATTATACATCACCCCTGAGGAGTTGGAAAAGAAAGTCAAACTCCTTGAGGATCAACAGCAAGCTCTCACAGACCAAAAATTAAACGAGATCAAACATGTGATCGCAGATAGACAACAGAAGCTGCTAGGCCTTGAATCGATACAGAAGCTCTTTAATGAACCGACTTTCCAGCAGATGCTCGATAGGATTAATATGGATTTCAAAGAGATTATAGAGAGCGATAAGAGCGGAGAGTCAGTCATTGTCTGTACGAAAAAATTAAATGGTCTCGTGGATGATCTCAACATCCACCTTGAGGCGTTGGAAAGCCATTTCAAAGCCGATGGTCACGATTATGTAATCACTCTTAAAACAAAAATTGAGGAGTGGAATACCCTCCTTCATAACAGCCTCTCACGAAATGACTTTGACGAAACTCTTAAAATGATTAACGACAACATCATCTCCATGATTCATAAAGTCGCTGTTGACAAGGAGAAAACCCAAGAGAAAATCGATAAATTGCATGAGGTCATCAAGTTCTCAGAGCAATATATGACCGCATTACAAGGATAAAGGGACCTAAAACAGTTTATTTAGTACGGCGCGAAGCGTTGAGCGAGCTTGCGAGCTCCATGGAGTGCGGTCTCTGCGTTAACGATCCAGCTCTTTTTTATTTGATCATAATGGGCAAGCTCTCTTAGAATTTCAGTTCAATGTCATCTAAGAGGAGCCTCCCATGTTAAAAATCGACTTGAAAGGAAAAAAAGCCTTCATTGCCGGAATCGGCGATGACCAAGGCTTCGGTTGGGCCATTGCCAAAGCTCTTGCTGAAGCGGGAGCTGAAATCCTAGTGGGCACCTGGACCCCCGTTCTTAAAATTTTTACCATGAGCCTCCAAGGCGGAAAATTCGATGCCTCGCGCCGCCTATCCGACGGGTCCCTCATGGAGTTCTCCAAGATCTATCCCCTAGATGCCTCATTTGACAAGATCGAAGATGTCCCTGACGATGTTCGCGAAAACAAGCGCTATAAAGATGTGGGTGGTTATACCATCTCTGAAGTGGCTGAAGCAATAGCAAAAGACCATGGCAAAATTGATATCTTCGTCCACTCCCTTGCCAATGCCCCTGAAGTTCAAAAACCTCTCCTTGAGACAAGCCGCAAAGGCTATCTCGCTGCCCTGAGTTCCTCTGCCTATTCGTTTGTGAGCCTTTTGGCGCACTTAGGACCTCATATGAATCCAAGGGGGGCCGCCCTCAGCCTGACCTATGTGGCATCGGAGAGGGTCATCCCGGGATACGGCGGAGGGATGAGTTCCGCTAAAGCCGCTCTCGAAAGCGATACGCGCACGCTTGCGTGGGAGGCAGGACGCAAGTGGGGCATCCGCGTCAATAGCATCTCAGCAGGTGCATTAGCCAGCAGAGCAGCAAAAGCAATCGGTTTCATCGAAAGGATGATCGAATATTCCAAAGCCAATGCCCCCTTGACCAAGGATCTGGAAGCCTCAGAAATTGGCAATCTGGCCGCTTTTCTCTCCTCTAGCCTAGCGTCAGGGATAACTGGAACCGTCGTGTATGTCGACAATGGCATTCATGCCATGGGCGCTTCCGTCGACAGCCCCTGTCTTCAAGCCGGACCTGGGGAGAAACCAATCGGTTAAAAACGCAATTTTGCAAAATGTTGCATTTTTGCAATGGTGCATTTGAAAAAATATACAAAAATATGTTCATATGCTATAATGGGTTTATAGGGAGGACATATGACAAGACTACCAATCGACACCCGTAGACGGGTAAACCTAAGTAAATTATTGCCCAAAGGCAATATCCATGCAGTCAATGCTTACAAGGAAGGAAATAAAATTATCCTGGAGCCAATGGCTGAAATTCCCGCCTCTGAATCATGGATCTATGAGAATCCCAAAGCGTTGAAAGCCATTCGAAAAGGGATCCAGGAAGCTAAAGAGGGAAAACTTGTGGATCGACCTTCCTACGCGGAATTCGCTAACGATGAAATTTAAACTCAAGTATTCCATTTCAGCTATACCACACGCGGTTTGGTTTGGTGAATTGGGGCTGCGCGAAAGCTCCCGCGGTTGAACGATCGTAAGTTGCCCTATATTTCTAATATTGGGCAACTTACGATCGTTCAACCCCGGGGCTTTGGCGCAGTCCCAAATCATCAAACCAAGCCGCGTGTGGTATAACGATCAATTAGTCAAGCTTGAAAAATCACCCGATAAATTATCCGAATTTAAGGCCGTTAGAAAGGCTTTAGGATTAATGGAAAACAATCTTAAGCATAAGTCTCTATGCACGCACAAATATGATAGTTTAACCGGTCCTAACGGTGAAGATGTTTTTGAGGCCTACGCTGAGAACAATACACCCTGGGCTTATCGAATATTTTGGTATTACGGCCCATCGCGCGGGATGATAACCGTCCTTTCTATAATCCCCCATCCATGAACCTTTAAAGATCCCACAAGTCTGGAGAAAAATGGTGGCGGATTTTTGGACGTTCGTGCTATCAGAAAACAAGACTCACACGCATAACCCGAGGTTTTTTATGACTACCGAATCTCCCAGTTCACTGTCCCCTTCAATTGAAGATGATTTCACAGATGACTTTCTTAATCGTTTCGGCAAAGGGATTACCCTTTCAGGAGTCGATTATAAAGTCTCGACAAATGGGCTATATGTCTTATCACAATCCCCGATCCAAGAAACGCAACACTATAAGGATGAACTTGATCAGATTATTAAACTACAAGGCCGTATCACTCAGTTGGAAATATGGTTTAATCATACTGCTTATATCATTGAGGGTCTGAAGGAGTTAGGCTACACCCCTCTAGCTGATTTGCTATTTTCCCAAGCAGCGCACGAGGCATTAACGTATGCCAAAAAGGTAGAACCGCTGACCAACTCAAAAGAAATTAATGTCAACTTAGGAAACGACCTCGGGAAAGATCTGTCCAAGCTCTACATTTTATATAGAAAAAGAGTCGATTTAATTTATAAATCCAAAAAAATTTATGAATCAATACAACGCTCCAAAGCTTCGTTAGGAAAATTTAAGAGCTGGTGTGGAGTGACCAGTGATTTGATGGGATTTGTTGGGAAAACATCTCCAGAATTTGATGAACTTAAGAAGTTTGTTTCGCTTCGTTGTTCGTTAGAAGGCGAAATGGAGACCCTAAAGCACATCAAGGATTCGACCACAGCTAAACAAACTAATGATATTATTACATGGATTAATTCTGAATTATCACGCATTAACAATATCTATATTTTAGATCGATGGACTATGATTAGTAATCATTATACTTCCATGTCAACCAGAGGAGAGATCCACCTAATCGAGGTGGGAGTGCAGTCTGATATTGATATTACATTGAAGAGATCGACAGCAATTGAATCCTCCATCGAAGCAGAGAAGATTCGGATCCAGGCGCTTCTAACTTCATTGAGTTCTTTATACGCGGGTAAAAATGAAACATTCACAATATCAGGGCCTAGTGAGAATATGAAATCGATCGATGGCGCTCTGAGTACAGCTGAGTTAATTGATAAAAAGGTAGAGCTGATATTTAACCACTATCAAGGTTTTCTGGCTCTCCCCACCATTGGTTTTAAGGGATTTAATAAAGGAGATCTTAATTCAGCCCGAAATGACTATTTTCTTTTATACGCGGATTCCTCTGCATTTGATATCGAAATGATCAATATTCGCGGTATCATAGAAAAGGAAACTGAGGGGGTTGATCATCAAATCTGTTTGATTAGGACTGGAATTTTCGAGACCATCTCGATGCAACGGGCTCTGAAGAAAAAAGAGGATGAGTTCGATCAATTGGATAAGAAGGTGACTCAATGGTTGAATGGAAAGATCAATGGTAAAGATGACTCTGGAGGTTCTAAAGCCATTCTAGACTCCTATCCAGAAGTGAAGGCAGCTGAAGCAATCATCCCTAAGGGGAATCAATTATTGAAAGAGCTTCACCAACTCCTCGACGTTCAAAAAGAGATCTCTGCCATCATCCAATGGCCCACCCATGATCTAGGGAACCCTTTCAAGGGATATCCACTCTTGCTAACTCATGACGTCAAAACACTCTTTCTTCAATCGAAGAAGAAATATTGTGAAATAGTCGATAAAGTTGCCACTTTTAACGCTGGTGTGAAAAAAAAGTTGGAGACTTTTGTTCATATTTCCCATGGTTTAATCTGGGCGAAGGAGCAACTCTCCCTTTCGAAAGAAGCAATAGATTCCTATTTGGAATCCGGCAAAAAGGTATTGGGGAATTTGGATACAATATGCGCTTCGAAATCTGAAGAACCCAAGCTACAACCCAACGAAAGTGACTATTTGAAGAGGATTCAAACTCTGATGCACTCGGTTATCGCTCACTTCGAAACTGCTCTCATGACGATGAAAACTTATCAACTGATTACTAAAAAATATCAAAAACAAGTGGGTGAAAGCGCTAAAGTCGTTTATCCCGAGGAATTCCTTCAAATTAACCAAAAGGTCCTTCATAATTTTTATTTGAAACAGGAGGAACTTCGGAATAAATATGAGCAAGAGTTAAAACGATTGGAATCACAAAAAGATCTCGAATTTCAATCCATCGATACAAAAATTAAAGACAGCCAAGATAGAGCAAAAACCTATTATGGTGAACCTGTGCAGGTCGAGAAGCAAAATCAGATTAGGTTTCGCCAAGAAAAACTCGATTGTGAACTCAGACTGGGAAAGCTACGCACTCTGCTTCAATCCTGTGAAACGATGGATCTTCGATTACTCTATGTGGACATCGGAGAGTTAATCATCCACAACGACAATTTAAAATCGTTATTACCAAAAGATACGACTGAAGAAGAAGTCGCCTTGGAGAATGTGACAAAAACCCTCGGGGACGCAGCGAATACCAGTGAGCAGGTTCAGAGCATTTATGACTCCTACCAGAAAGCCCTCCCTAGCTCCATTTGGGATTATATTCCTTTTATCTCGAAAGATGCGGATGAAGGAATGATCAAGGAGATGGCTTCGAGCGCAAGGAATTCTATTGCCAAGCAATCGGGAGAACTTGCTCAGAAGATTGCCCCTCAAAAAGAGAAGATGGATACCCGAATCAAAAATCTAAACGATGCAGCCGCCTATGTTTCACAGCTGACCCTCTCCTTACATGAAATATTAAAATCCCTTGATGCCACTCTTATCCAAAATAAAAAGGCCTTCGTAGAACAAGCCGCGTGGCTTAAACAACAGGAGACACTTTCACAATAACCGGCATTGTTGCATAAATCAACCACTGAGCCACTGAGACCAGTGAGAATATATGAGGAAATTGAGAGCCAGATGCCATGTTTCAGACATTCTATGGACAGTATAATTAAATCTTTAGCTTTAAATATCAGGACATCTAAGGAATGTCACAAAACATCAGAAGATAGCCCAATCTTCTCTCTATCTCAAACGTTCTCACTGATCTCAGTGGCTCAGTGGTTTAATTTATGCAACAAAGCCACTATAACCCAAGGTTTTTTATGTCTACTACGAGCACGACTACAGACACGTCTTTTCTTAACATCGATAGCAGCCCATTCAAGCCCCATCACAATTTAGTCACTATAGAATTTAAAGAGCCTAAGACAATTACTCTATTTGGGAGGAGCTTCACTGAGAAAACGGGATTATTCATCTTATTGCACCCCCCAGCGGAAAAAAAGTATTACACGGATGGTGTGTTCAGGCTCACAATATTGAGAGAGCGTATTATTAAGATCAAGACATGGTTTGAGATGATACGTTATCAATTTAATTGTCTTAATGAGTTAGGCTATGACAAATGTTCTCAACAGCACCTACTTAAAGAACAGACCAATCTGCAGTTTCTTACTAACCTCAAACCCTCGGACATAGCGAGTGAGGAGAATTTATCCAAGGCTATACAGACTGAAACGGTAAACTTGTACCATTTATGCAGAAAAAGGTTTGATTTAAACAATAAGGCCCAGAAGATCGATGAGTTGATGAAAAAAATCACCAAATCCTTGGACGATTTCAAGCAGCTGTGTGGAGAGATCAACGACAAGGAAAGGGAAGTAGCGCCCGACCCTTTTTGTTCTGAGCTACCTTTACTTAAAGAAATTGTTTCGCTCGGTTCTTTGATTACGAATGAAGTTGATGTCCTAAAATTCATTGTCGACACGTACCATTCTAACAAACTGGTTAACAAGTTCCTAGTCTCTATCAACAACAGGATCATTTCGTGCCAAGCTCAAACATTTGGGCAACTCCATCAAAATTTAATCACCAAGGTCCCTCCAACACAAAATCCTCTAAAGGATAGCTTAATAGAAGCGACCCTATCCTGGATAGAACTGCAGGGGAAGGAAAGAGAGAACCTTCTTAGCTCAATGAAGTTATTATCTGTCTCTCCCACTCTCACACTCTCTGATGAAATAGATGTCGAAGATGGGGATACAAATAAAGAAAAAATGGATACTATTGATACGTCCCTCTGTGAACTGGCTTTGTTATCTCATAAGATCGCTCTGATTTATCAGAGTCATCAGAGATTATTCTCGACTATTCGGGGGCTTGCTGAACCACTGCGTGCGAAATCTCTGTATCTTTGTATGAAAAAGGAAGCAGAAGGACTCCTCGGGAAAATCGACGGTCTCACTATCCCCAAGACTGTGATGAAGCTAGCTGAACAACTCGACGATGAGATGCTCACCGCAAAAGCTAAGATTATTGACATGCTCATGATGCAGCGCACTTTAAAACAGGAAGAGGATGAATTCAAAAAGTGGGATGCCATGTCCCATGAGTGGTTTACTAAGCACCCCTCAAAGACTACCGGCAGCGACAACTTCCAAAGTTGTAAATCCATTCTAAACCTCTATCCACAGGTTGGCGAAGCAGAAAAGCTTATTCCTAAAGGACACGATCTATTGAAAGAACTCCAAGATTTTCTCTATTATCAATATGAAAACTTAGACAAGATCGAGTGGACCAGGGATGAAATATCAAACCATTTTAAGAATTTTAAAGGTTTTGAGGGGTATGCACTGTTGCTTGCTTCCGACGCTAACACCCTGTTTGCTCAATCAAAAGAATCCTATAATGAAAAGGTGGAGAGGGCTGGAATTTTTTATGGGAACATCAAAGAGACCCTAAAGTCATTTGTCGGGATCCTCCATGGCTTAATCTGGAAAAAAGAACAATTTACACTTGCGATAGAGGGAGTCAATTCGTATTTAACATCGGCCACTGCTGTATTGAACAAATTGAGCACTTTATGTGATCAATCTGAACTAAAAAAACCAATGGAAAGCGACTATTTGACGAAAATTCAAACTAAATTAGATTTCGTTATCGCTGATCGAGATCGAGTACTCATCACACTCAACTCATTTCAGGAGACTCAAAAGCTGCAGGCTAGAAGTGAAACAGCCGAGATCATTTGTTCCGAAGCCTTCTTTCAAATGAGTAAAAAAGTCATTTTCGATTTCTACCCACAACAGGAAAAACTCCTAACGACCCATGAGAACGATTTAAAAACACTTGAAGCAAAAAAAACCGTAGCGTTTCACTCCATCGATAAAGCAATCGAAGTGAGTAAGACAAACGAGAGCACCCTTTATGATGACAAAGCGAAAGAACAAAGGATAGAGCAGATTAGATTGAACCAGGTTAAAATCGATTGTGAGATGAGGCTTGCTAAGCTAGGAGCTCTGCACAATAGCATCAGAACGATGATCGCAGAATTAAAAAAACTCTCTTCAGAAAATACAGGAGAACACATTATCAACAACCCTCATTTAATATCTTTATTACCTACAGATGATAAAGACCTTGTGGATGAAGTGACAAAGGCTTTTGAAAAATCTGGAAGATTAAAGGAGGCCATTCAAGATGCTTTTGAATCCTATACAAAGGCCCTTTCTTATTCCTATTGGGATTATATTCCGGGAATGTCTGATCGTGATGAACGTAAAGTCAAGATGACCCTGGCAGCGCATGAATGGAAAACCCTCTCTGAGCAACTGAGCCAATTTTCAACAGACTTCGGCATACTTGAAAAGACTATTAAGACCAGAATCCAAAACCTCGAAGATGCCATTGCCACAGTCATGCAAACTGGCCTTTCTCTCCATCTATTATCAAAGTCCCTTGATGGCACTCTCCTCCAAATCAAAGAGGCTTTTGAAAAACAACAAAAGTGGGTTTCGGACCACCCCAGCAACCTCAAAGTGTAATAAGACACAGCCCGATGCCAAGATCAAATACGCAACAAATTTAAATATAACAGGATATGATCCGCTTGCGATCCTCATGTTACAGCGCGAAGCGTTGAGCGAGCTTGCGAGCTCCATGGAGTGCGGCGCTCCGCGCCGCCCTATAGTTTATAGGTTTTTAAGGTTGACCCAAGCCGCCTTGCCCAAGCCGCGAATGCGGCAAAAGCATGTAGCCACAGGCGCAAGCCTGTGGAAAAGGTAAAGTCAAAAAGAAGTCGCGTTAGCGACGACAGAAATCAGCGGTATGTTCAGCCCCAAATAGACATTGGGGCGATCGAATAAAATTTCGTGTAGTTTGAGAAATGCAACGAATTCTTCTTCGAATGTTTTTGTTGGGTGAATGTACTCATAGACTCTTTCCTGTCGTCGCTATCGCGACTTCTTTTTGATTTTGATTTTCCACAGGCTTGCGCCTGTGGCTACATGCTTTTGCCGCATTCGCGGCTTTTCACGCAATGAGACTCACTTTTGCAAAACCTATAAACTATAGGGCGGCGCGGAGCGCCGCACTCCATGGAGCTCGCAAGCTCGCTCAACGCTTCGCGCAGCTCAGGAGTCCGTAGAAAAACAAAATCGCACTGTTTTCACATCCAACCCGAGCGCGGCGGTATAGATCCTCACCAATCTCACACCATCTCAGTGATCTCACTGGCTCAGTGGTAGGTAAATTGTAACAATTGCAACAACGCCAAGCTGCTGAGGGAACAGAAATATTTTTGCAAAAAAAGTTTGATCGGTAGTAAAAAGGGGAATTAATCTAAAACCTGAGGATTCGCTATGCTGACAGAAACCCTTTTAGACAATTTCTTAACTGGTGCAGGAGTGGCTCTCAATGGCAATCGGCCCTATGACATCCGGATTCATGATGACCGTTTTTACAATGAGCTCCACCTCTATCCCTCCATAGCTGCAGGTGAGGGATATATGGCCGGATATTGGGACTGCGACCAAATTGACGAGCTCTTCTATCGCATCTGCCGCTATGAACAATATGATGTCATATATCCGAAATGGGTCGTTGCATTACGTAAGATGCTCAACACCGTTTTAAACCATCAATCTCTTTCTAGATCGAGACAGGTCGCAGAGCAGCACTATAATTTGGGTAACGACTTCTATCGCTATATGCTTGGGAAATCGATGGCTTACACTTGCGCCTACTGGAAAGATGCCTCTATACTCGATGAAGCGCAATCCCACAAATTTGATCTGATCTGCCGCAAGATTGGCCTCAAGCCTGGAGAACGCGTATTGGATCTAGGATGCGGCTGGGGCTCTCTCGCGAAGTTTATGGCTGAGAAATATCGTTGTGACGTCACGGCTGTCAACATCTCCTCGGAACAGGTTCGCTTTGCTCAAGATATCTGTGAAGGGTTGCCCGTCCATGTCCACTTATGCGATTATAGAGATTCCCATTTATACAACCCTGACAAGCAGCCCTTTGATAAGATTGTCAGCGTGGGACTGTGCGAGCATGTCGGCTACAAAAATTATGGCATGTTCCTTAAGGTCGCTAGAGAAAATATCAAAGAAGATGGCCTTTTCTTGTTGCATACGATAGGAAAAAGCGTCTCTGGAAATTTTGTCGACCCCTGGATCAATAAGTACATCTTCCCCAATGGCGTTCTGCCCTCGATCAAAAACCTCAGCGAGGCGGCAGAAAATCAATTTATCATCGAAGATCTCCATAATTTTGGAGCCGACTATGATAAGACTCTGATGGCATGGCATAAGAACTTTAATGAAAACTGGTTCCGCTTCAAGGACCAGTACGGAGAGACCTTCTTCCGTCTCTGGAACTACTATCTTCTGACATGTGCAGGGGGATTCCGCGCCCGTGCCATGCAGCTATGGCAGTTGGTCCTTTCCCCAAAAGGAGTTTCTGGAGGGTATGAAAGCATTAGATGAAGCTCCCTCTGGGCATCTATCCTTATATAAAGAGACGTCGAATCTATTTCGTTCAACGGCAAAAAAAAATCAGGATAGAAAGATCGATCTGCGACACTTCAACCATGTCGTACGGGTCGATAAAGAGAATTTAGTCGCTGAAGTCGAAGGGATGACAACCTACGAAGATCTGGTTAACGAAACTCTGAAGCATGGATGCTTGCCTACCGTTGTGCCAGAGCTGAAATCGATCACTATCGGAGGGGCCTTATCGGGGGTTGGCATCGAGTCCTCCTCATTCCGCTTTGGGCTCGTTCACGAGACGATAAAAGAGGTTGTGGTCCTTCTCAGCAACTCCACAGTGGTGACCGCAACTCCGGAAAATGAGTACCGGGACCTATTTTTTGCCTTGCCCAATGCCTATGGCACTTTGGGATATGTGCTGAAGGCCAAAGTGCAACTTATACTAGTAAAGAAATATGTCAAACTCACCCACATTACCTTTTCGGATCCTGCCGCCTATTTAAAGGAACTTGATCGATTATGTGCTGAGAATAGGATAAGAGGAAATTTCTCGTTCATAGATGGAGTGGTTTTTGATCAAACAACGCAAGTAATCACGGTAGGGGAGTTTGTGGATGAGGCGTCCTTCACGAGTAATTACAAGTATCGCCATATCTACTACCGTTCCCTTTTGACAAAGCAAGAAGATTATCTTTCGACCCTTGATTATATTTGGCGATGGGATCCCGATTGGTTTTGGTGTTCGAAAGTCTTCTTTATGCAAAACCCTGTTTTGCGCCTATTGTTAGGCAAATGGATGTTAAAGAGTACTGTTTACACAAAGATCATGCGGGCTTTGGATAAGCCCTGGGTGGGTACCACTCTTGAGGTTATGCGAGGGAAAAGGGAGTCGATTATCCAGGATGTCCTCATCCCCATCCAACACGCTCCGCTTTTCTTGGAGTTCTTTCAGAAAGAAATTGGCATCAAGCCTATTTGGACATGTCCGATACACCCTTTTTCGCAATCAGCGCGATATCCATTATGTCCGCTCGATCCCGATACTCTCTATATCGACTTTGGATTTTGGGATAGCGTGGCGACGAATCAGAAAGAAGGGTATTACAATAGGAAAATCGAGAAGATGGTCCAAGCCCTGGATGGGTTTAAAGGGCTCTATTCCTCTTCGTATTATACCGAAGAGGAATTTTGGGAGATTTTTGATAAACCTACTTATCATAAGCTAAAACAGAAATATGATCCGGAAGGGCTTTTAAGAGGCCTTTTCGAAAAAATTCAAAATCTGCCCCGAACGGTATAACCATCGACCCTTCACTTTTTCAAAGACACTTTTTTCAGTAAATGGGGCGTCGTTACCGTTATGGGTAAGATAGGCAGTAAAAGTGACAGTGGCAGTGGAACCCCTTTCTTTGAAGTCATGGATCTCTAAATTGATATATTTGGTGCTGTGGTAACGTTGAGAAATCGTTTCTTTCCAGAGGGGTCTATTTTTATTGTATTGAGGATTAGCTGGATGAGTGGTGTCAATGATGTAGTCAGCGATATTAAGGGCATATGCTGCGTAGCGTGAACGCATCAGAAGAAGCGCATTTTCGGGCAATGTCCCTTCGTGGAAGGGTTTACAGCACTGTTCATAGGCCTTGCCACTATGGCACGGACAGGGATTTTTAGAGGCGGTATTCATAACTTATCCATAACAGAAAGTTTTCCTGTCCTTAGCAAGGAGACAGTTTAAATGTCGTTTCTGTTTCAAAGACTTGATATTGATTACTTTAAAATAGTCTAGTATCTGTTTTGGAACTCTATCACTACATGAGTCGTTCCCCTCCTGGAGAATCTTAAAAAAATCAAGGATGTTAAAGGGTGCATCTTTTAAGACATACCATAGGTTGTCGAACGTTAACCAGATCAATTCATTCGTATAGGATAGTCGTCCATTAGATTGTTGTCCTGGCTTTTCGAAATGTTCTTTTACTTCGAGCAAAGAAGGCTCCTGTTCTATTATCTGAATAAAGATCTTTATCATCATCTTTTCATCTTCAGGATCCAAGAAATTGCTAAGGCGTTCTAACATCGTATCTAAAACAAAAAATAAGAAACATCTTAGATTGGGATGTTTCCAATTGACAAGAGGAGGACTCCAACAGGGATCGAGGACTTGTGTCCACAAATCCCAGTCCATTTTTTCATAAGCATAATGGAGAGGCGTCTTTCGAGATGGATCGAGGCGTGTTAACTCATCCGGGTTGATTTGATATCTTAAGGGGGGATATATATCTTCAAGAATTTTGAGCCCTTTAAAAATATCTGCTCCAATTAGTGAGAGTTCTCTTTTCTGATCCCGTCGCGCTCGATGAAATTGGCTTAATAAATTTTCAACCTCTACGTGATCTTGATAGAGAATATCTTGACCAATGTAGTTGGGCACGGGAATCATGCGGATTAAGAGTTCGATAAGATCCCTGTCACATCCTGCAAAGATCGCCACTTGAATGGCATTAAACCCCTCTTCATTCGGGTCAAGGACTGAAATGACCTTCCCCTTGATCCAACTTTTAATATCCTTAGTCTTTTGTCTCTCTTGAATAGCTCGTTTTATGAGCTCGTCATGGAACTCTCTAATTTTGGATGGGACCGATGAAGATGACCATTTTATTGTGTAGGTTTGTTCATCAACAAGTTTACTTTTCTCATCGACTATCCATTCTCGGAGTTTCTTACAGTCTATATCTATGACTCCCCGAGACGAGGGGGGCGAAATACCGCATATCGAAGTACTGGTCGATGGACTAATCCTAGCGGATTCAATGGGAAAGTTACTAGACGTTGGTAGAGTAATCATCGATTTGCCCTTTACTTTCTAGAAGTTTCATGAGCGCATTCTGATTGTCATTTATTTTTTTTAGCAACTTCGGTTTGTTCTCATCGTATTTAATTTTTCTGTATTTATCCAGTAATTTTTGTTCCTTTTCCGTACTGTCGACAGACTGTGAGGGAGAGATCATTAACGAATCTTCTGAGAAATTCCCTAAATATTCCAATAAAAAATTTCTATGATCATCGCTCTGGGTTCCTTCTTCAATGGTCATCTCGTTTAAAAATTCAGAAAGAGTTTTTCCTTCATTATTTGTTTGAGTGTGAAGCGAAGGTTCTTGATCGAGAATCTTCAGGAATATCCCCTTCAATATCTCTGCATCGTTATCGTCCATGAAACCTGGAAGCTTCTCAAACATGATAGGTAAAATAGAAAATAGGATCTGATTGAACTCCCTTTCCTTCCATTTGACAACATGAGTTTTTCGAGAAGGATTGAGGACATAGTTCCACGAATCCCAATCAAAGTTTCGATAATCCTCCATGAGTAATTCTTGTGTCAAGGTAGAGGGATCGATATACCATCTATTTACTTTCTTAGAAAGCCTCTCCGTAACTTGTGAAATCTCTGCTTCGGTAGCGGTGATATTTCCTGAAACATCTTTCAAACTTGCAAACCTATTATCAATTTCATTTTCTAAGTCTTGAAGTTCATTTAAAACTTGTTCACAGATATCTTTTTCCTGTTGGTTCACCTTCGGTTCTTCTGATGGTGGAAGTGGATCGGAAAGTCTCTTAAGATCCAATTTTGGAATCATGGCCTGTGGAGTGGTCGTGCTCGTTGTTGTGGATTGCGGTTGCTCTTGGCTTATGCTCATGGGCCCTGTCGTTGTTGTGGGTTGTTGTGGAGGTGGCTGATGCGTGGTGGTTGTGTTCGTAGTTGAGTGAGGAGGAGGTGGCTCTTGAGCGTTCGTACTCACAGGCGCTGACGTAGTTGTCTCTGACTTCTCTTGATTCGTTGCTGTGGATTGGGGTGGTGCCTGATGTGTGGTGGTTGTATTCGTCGTTGGGTTAAGTGGCGGTGGTGGTGTGGCTGTGCTTATCGTTGTGGTGGGTTGTGGTGGCTGTTGGTCGCTGGACGTGCTCACTGGGGGAGGTGTTATTGTCGTTGGTGTCGTTATTGTCCCTTTTGTCCCAGAAGGTGTTGTTTGGGTATGTTGACTACCATCCTTGGGAGATTCTTTCACTGGAGTTGGCTCAACCTTTGGAATGAGCTTCGCACCTCTGACAGACTCTATTTGTTCAAATGTCTTTCTGACCCAAAGTTCTTGTTTCCCTTTATTCCGAACAAGAGTGACCGTTTTGACATTTTGATAGAACCGTTCTAAGGAATTGAGAAACTCTTCGTTTTTGAGCAAGTCCTTATTCGATTCGATCATCTTGGTGACTTTGTCAAAGGTCCGCAATAACCCCGTATCCTTATGGGCACGGGTCAGACAAAACCAGAGACGACAGATCCAACGACTGAACCACCGGGTAGGCTTTTTCTGCACGTGAAACTCATCAAGCCAACAGTCTTTGAGATTAACGGAGGCTAATTCACCTATTACCTTGAGTTCGGTTTTGAATGCTGTCATTGTGGTCTCCTCATGTCATTTTTGGGCCTTGCTCACAACCCAGGCCCTTTTGTGAGTCATCTATCCAATTTTTTTTTGGTCAACAGGGAACAGAAATTGATAATCTGCAATCATCTCTTTAAGAATACGTTTGATTTTCCCAGCTAGCTTAAAATCTGTTTCATATGATACGTGAGAGAATATTAGCCAACAACAGATCCCAATATTTTCCTGGTCCATGTTTAGTTCTTTTACTTTAGACACTTTTTCCAAGAATTTAAATACTTCAGAAATGAATTCCCGTTTTGTTTTATCCAATGAGTCGACCCAAGTCTTTGTATCATCTCTGTTATAAACCAGAACTTTCACTCCTTTATCATCCACTTCTTCTTTTATACATTTTAATAATTGAATAAA
>Ga0207159_1058_pt1 | contig 26483 bp, 24 predicted proteins | sample Alteio_BWMinHeat_23_FD_153511 | JGI IMG/M metagenome (GOLD analysis project Ga0207159, IMG submission 153511) | Enriched cells from forest soil in Barre Woods Harvard Forest LTER site, Petersham, Massachusetts, United States -... | ecosystem: Environmental > Terrestrial > Soil > Temperate forest >... | reverse complement strand
AAGGTATTAGTTTTTATAAAAGAGAATATACTTACCAATCAATACTTCGCTAAATATTTACAAAGCTCTGTAGAAAAACCAAAAGAAAAATATAGCCGCTATGAAAATGTAAAAAAAATACTAGATCAGTTGTCATTAGATCAATTAAAACCAATGAAACCTACTGAAAAAGGTTTTAATGAATTTGATGACTTCGCTTTTCTTCTTCGGGAATATGACGTTTTCTCTAAATCTAAATATGCCATTCAGTGGCCTGCGGCGATAAAAGAATTAGGTGAAGTAAAGTATGATGATAATCAGAATAGTACGGACAATAACAAAAAAGAATTGTTTATTATTTCACTGAAAGAATTACACCAAGAATTAGTCAACAATATCGATGAACTTTATCAAGCAGGACAAACTCAGGAACAAGTTTTAGCGAGCGAGGCCAATCGAATTGCCGATATAACTGTAACTTTGTTGAAGCAATTAAAGGCTACGAATAAAATTAGCGACAATCAAGCTAAACTTAAGGCTCGTCTCAAAGCCTTTACCGATTACGAAGACGAATGTAATCTCAATCCGCTTCCGAAAAAAATAGGCAAAGTGATCGCTACCGTGATTTTCGCTGGCGTAGGTTTTGTTGTCGGTGCGTTGATTGGCATGGGTATTGGCGTGTTAGCAGGCGCTTGGTCAGGCCCAGGAGCATTTTTAACCGGGATGATCGGTGCTTTTAAAGGTTCACTCACCGGTGCGGCGCTCGGTGTACATATTGGTTCTGCTATCACCGGCATTGCGGCAGGTGCGGGAAGTGAATGGAAATTATTTAAACCTAGCAACACAACTTTAAAAGTAAGAAAAGTGGTTGAGGAAGGAAAAGCATGGGCTAAGTTGCCAGTTACTAGACAGGAATCAAATTAAGGTCGATAAGAACGCGCGCCGATTATCTCTCAATCTCTGCTAATGCTTTCCCGGCTGGCTTATAATGCTGGTCTGCCGCCTTTCTAATCCAGAAAATACCGGTTGCAGTATCTTGCGACACACCATAGCCATAATAATACATATACCCAATCGCATATTGCGCTTGCGGTCTGCCGGCGGCAGCGGGCGCTAATAATTCATGGAAAGATTGTTTGTAATAACCTCTTTCGTAATAACGTTGGCCTTGTTCAATTTCTTGTGACCATTTGGGCGAGGCACAAGCAGATAAAAATACGGCGATTAAAGACCAGAAAAAAATCCGTACCACAGACTTCACTGATTTATTCATTGTTCATTCCCCTTCGCTACGGGTTTGGGTTTACGCACAATCTCGCGTCCAGGCAAGGGTAATCTTTCCAAGTGACCATTATTTTTCAGTATCACTGCATCTTTGGTAATCGAATCTATTTTAACCCCATTTGGTAACATATCGCCAACTCGATAAACTTTATCAGGTTGACCAGAAATAGAAATAATGGCTTGGGAGGTCGCGTTACCTTGTTTTTGCTGCAGCTTCATGATGCCAGTAACATGCATTTGTAAGCTGGTGACAGGCAAGCCAGTGATCTCCCGATTTTGTATCCCAAATAAATGCTGCTCAGGTAATTTGGCGATCAGGTCAGCATTGGGGTTGTTAACATTGTTGGCGGTGACAGCAGCGGTTTTATGCGCGAGTTCCCAATCACCGCCCCATTGGGTCAAGGTTTGACCTAAGGTGATTAATAATAATAGACCCATTAAAATGCAGGAAGCTAACCCAGCTCGAGGGTTTTCGATTAATTCTTTGATTGATGGTGTTTTCATAAACCTATTATACTGAAATGAATAATCCTCTGCGATCTAATCCATTAAGGACTAATCATGAGCTATATCGATCAGAATTTGTTACCAGATGAGCGGATCCTGTATCGTACCAAAAAACATTTTATTATATTTTTTCCAGCGCTGATTTTAACAATATTGGTGCTCTATATCTATACATTAAATAATCCCTATTTATTGAAGTTTTCTTGGCTGTTTGATATCGCGACGTTTATTTATTGGGGAGTTCAATGGTTGGAATATGCCACCTCGGAATTTGCGGTTACCAATAAACGGGTGATGATGAAAGAAGGATTTTTTGTCAGACACGCCAATGAGTTACGCTTAACGACAATCGCGCAAGTGGCTATCCAACAAAGCTTAATTGGCCAATTGCTGAATTATGGTACGGTTGGAATCAATGTCTTCGGCGGCAGCACCGATGTTTTCACGCTGATTGCCTCGCCGAATCAGTTTCAACGCTATGTGCAAGTTGAGTTGGATAAGATTACTCGGTAAGCTTCGGTTTATACTATAATAGCTGCGCACGACAAAAATAATTTAATGACAGCCTATTTCTCCGAAATCTAGCAGAACTAAGTTGTCATGCCAGCGAAGGCTGGCATCCATATATAATTTGATCTGGATGCCAGCCTTCGCTGGCATGACACGAGTTAAATTTAAAAATTGTCTATATAGCGATATAATAGTAAAAACCCGGAGTGCCTATGATTTCTCTTAAAAATGACCGATTGCTGCGCGCTATGCTACGCAAACCCGTAGATGTGACGCCGATTTGGATGATGCGTCAAGCAGGCCGTTATTTGCCAGAATATCGGGCCACCCGCCAGCGTGCCGGAAGTTTTTTAAAACTCTGCAAAACACCCGAACTTGCTTGCGAAGTAACATTGCAACCCTTGCAACGATTCCCGCTCGATGCGGCTATTATTTTTTCCGATATATTAACCATTCCAGATGCCATGGGACTTGGGTTACAGTTTCTCGAAGGCGAAGGGCCGATGTTCGAGCGGCCAATAAAAACGCGCCATGATATTGAACGCCTGGGTGTGCCTGATCCGGGCATTGCTTTGCGATTTGTCACTGAGGCGATCCTACTGGTTCAGCAAGAGTTGGCGGGCAAAGTGCCGCTGATTGGTTTTAGCGGTAGCCCTTGGACTTTGGCGGCTTACATGGTGGAAGGTAAATCGGTGCCAGGATTTCCGGCATTAAAAAAACTGCAACAAGCCGATCCACATTCATTACATAATCTATTAGCAAAACTCGCCGACTCGGTGAGTACTTATCTAAATGCCCAGATTGCAGCCGGCGTTCAAGTCGTGATGATTTTTGATACCTGGGGTGGAATATTGAATACTGCTGATTATCAAACGTATTCATTGCAATATATGCAACAAGTGATGGCTAATTTAACGCGAGAATTCGCTGCACAAAAAATTCCAGTGGTATTGTTCACCAAAGGCGGTGGACAATGGTTAGAACTGATAGCGGATACTGGATGCGATACCATCAGCGTTGATTGGGAAATTTCTTTGCGAGAAGCAAGACAAAAAGCCGGCAATCGGGTAGCCTTGCAAGGTAATTTAAACCCCGCCTTTTTACATCATTCTCCAGAGGAAATTCGTCAAGCAGTCGCCGAGGTGCTGGCTTCCTATGGTCATGGATCAGGCCATATTTTTAATCTTGGGCATGGCATATTGCCGGATGTACCAGTGGAAAATGTCACGGTTTTGGTAGAAGCCGTGCATGACTTAAGTAAAAGTTATCATTCAAGTTGAGGATAATGTGGTTATGATGCGTCCAATGTTGATCTTGCTCATGCTGGTCTATTCGGCAACGCTATTTGCCGCATCAAATATACCCTTGTCTGCCGATAAAGCGTTTAACTTATCTTTATCTTTAGCTTCGTCCAACCAATTAGTCGCTGAATGGCATATCGCACCGGGATATTATCTTTATAAAGATCAAATAAAATTTTCCGTCAATGCTCCGCGACAAGATAAAATTAATAAAATTCTTTGGCCGGTAGCCGAGCTTCGGCACGATGAAATTCGCGGAACTTATGCAGTTTATAATGGCACATTACACATTCCGCTGATGTTGGAAAAGATTGTTCAACCGAATAAAGTACAAGTGCAAATAAATTATCAGGGTTGTTCGCAAAGTGGTTTTTGTTATCCGCCAATAAGTAAGACGATTGCAATTTCGAACTTGTTAGACTCGACAGCAACAATAACTCCTCTTTGGCAAAATCAGCAAAGGGTACAAGTCTTTTTACAATCACAGCCGCATTTATTTTTTGAATTGTTAATATTTGTCGGGTTGGGTTTAATGCTTGCTTTTACTCCTTGTGTGTTGCCCATGGTGCCTATTCTTTCGGCGATTATTATTGGCCAAGGTAAAACACTGAATAACAAAAAAGCAGCCATTTTGTCGTTGTTGTATGTTATTGGCATGTCATTGACCTATGCTGGTGCTGGGCTAGCGGCGGCTTGGCTGGGTAGATCAGTGCAAATATTTTTTCAAAATCCGTGGGTGATTGGATTGACCAGTGTATTTTTTGTTTTGCTCGCCTTGTCTTTTTTTGATGTGTATCAATTTCGTTTACCAACCATGTTAGAAAATAATTTTCAAGCGATTGGCCGCAAACAAAGCGGCGGTACTTATTTCAGTGTTTTTTTGATGGGGGCATTTAGTAGTTTAATTGTTTCCCCTTGTGTTAGTGCGCCATTGGTCGGGGTGTTGGCTTATATCGCCCAGACGGGAAATAGGTGGTACGGCGGTTTAAGTTTATTTGCGCTAGGAATTGGCATGGGAATTCCATTGTTGCTAGTAGGTGTGAGCGCAGGAAAATGGTTACCAAAATCCGGGCCGTGGTTAGAAACAGTAAAAAAATGTTGGGGCGTGGTGATGTTAGTCATGGCGGTTTGGATGTTAGCGCGAGTTGTGCCTGATGTGTTACCAACAAAACAAAACTTTATCGCCGTACAAAATTTACAACAAGTCCAACAACAAATTCATTTGGCGCAACACGTGGGCAAGCCAATATTAATCGATTTTTATGCGGATTGGTGTGATTCCTGTGTGTTGATGGATAAAAAAGTTTTACATCATCCTGATGTTTTAAAAACCTTGCCAAAATTTGTATTGTTACGCGTCGATGTTACGCAGAACACCAGTGCAGATGCTGAATTGATGAAATATTTTGGCGTGCTAGCGCCGCCAACCATTTTAATTTTTGATAGACAAGGCCGTGAGCTGCAAAATCAACGCGTGGTCGGTGAAGTTGGTCCGCAGGAATTTTTAGCGCGGTTGACACAAGTGAGGTTGTAATGATTAATGAAAATATTCCTAAACTGAATACTGCTTTAGCGGAACCCGTATTATTTTTTGAAAAACGGTTGCTTGCGGATTGCAAAAATATCGAGGCATGGTTTCAAAAGCAATGGCAAAAATATTTGCCGCCGGTGTATGGTTCAGTCGATTTGCGCAATTCCGGTTTCAAGTTGGCGCCGATTGATATGAATTTATTTCCTGCTGGGTTTAACAATCTCAACCCCGATTTTTTACCGCATGCGATCGAGGCGGCTAAATCCGTGATCACGCGTTTATCACCCAAGGCTAAACGTATACTCATTATTCCAGAAAGTCATACCCGTAATCTTTATTATTGGCAGAATGTGAAAACCCTGCAAAAAATTTTAGAAGGTGCGGGATTCATGGTAAGGATTGGTTTTCTTTCGCCGGAATTAACTGAAAAACGTAATTTAAGTTTTACCTTCGGGTGATGAAGTGTTGATTGAACCCTTGCAACGCCAAGGCCAACAAATTTTTGTCGGCGATTTTATTCCAGACTTTGTGATTTTAAATAATGATCTCTCGGACGGCATTCCAGAAATTTTGCAAAATTTGCAACAACCGCTTTATCCCCCAGCAGAATTAGGTTGGCATCAACGGTTGAAGTCGGAGCATTTTCAATATTATGCCGATGTCAGTAAAGAATTTGCGGCGAGCATTGAAATTGATCCGTGGTGGATTGCGCCTTTGTTTAAGCATTGTGGACAAATTGATTTTATGAATCAAGAAGGCATGCAATGTTTAAGTGCCAATGTGGCAACGTTATTTGCGGAGATTCAAAAAAAATATGATGAATATCAGATTCCTTACAAACCCTTTGTCATTATCAAGGCGGATGCGGGGACTTATGGCATGGCGGTGATGACGATACGGCATCCAGATGAGATCAAGCAATTAAATCGTAAGCAACGTACGCAAATGTCTACGAGTAAAGGCGGACAACCAGTACATCGCGTCATTGTGCAAGAAGGTGTTTATACTTTTGAGACATCGGGGAATGATCAATCAGTGGCAGAACCGGTGGTGTATTTAGTTGGCGATTGCGTCATCGGTGGTTTTTATCGCGTGCATGAAAAACGCGGCGTGGATGAAAATTTAAATACCCCGGGCATGCAATTTGTGCCGCTAGCCTTTTCGCGGCCATGTCATCTCACCAAGGAGCATAATACGGCTGACCCTTACTCGAATCGATTTTATGCTTACGGTGTGATTGCCAGGCTGAGTATGTTAGCGGCGGCGCGTGAAATTGCTGATCAAACAGGGAAATCAGTATGACTAAACGTTTAGGGGTGGTGATGGATCCCATCGCTGCGATTCATTATCAAAAAGATAGTACGCTCGCTATGTTATGGGCAGCACAAGCACGTGGTTGGCAGATACATTATTTTGAGCAGAAAAATTTATTTTTACGTGATGGTGTGCCTTATGGTACCGCGCGGCCGCTGGAAGTTTTTCATGACGAGAGTAAATGGTTTAGTTTAGGCGCAGTTAACACGATGCCGCTCACGGATTTAGATGTGATATTGATGCGTAAAGATCCGCCGTTCGATGAAGAATATATTTATACGACGTATTTATTAGAACACGCTGAAAAACAAGGCGTGATAGTGGTGAATAAACCCCATGCCTTACGCGATGCCAATGAAAAGTTTTTTGCGACCTGGTTTCCCAAGTGTTGTCCGCCGACCTTAGTCACGCGTGATGATGTGTTATTAAAAGCGTTCTGGCATGAACACGGCGAAATCGTGTGTAAGCCATTGAATGGCATGGGGGGAGTGGCGGTGTTTCGTTTGAGTGCGAAGGATGTGAATGCGAATACGATTTTTGCGACGCTGACCAATAACGAATCGCGTTACATCATGGCGCAAAAATTTATTCCGGCGATTAGTAAAGGTGATAAACGAATTTTGCTTATTAATGGTGAGGCCGTGCCGCAGGCGTTAGCGCGGGTACCGCAAGGGGATGAATGGCGGGGGAATTTAGCTGTGGGAGCGAAGGGCAAGGCGCAGCCGCTTTCATCGCGCGATAAAGAAATTGTCGCGGAAGTGGCGCCGGTGTTGCGCGAGAAGGGATTATATTTTGTGGGGTTAGATGTGATTGGCGATTATCTCACGGAGATTAATGTGACCAGCCCGACGTGTATTCGCGAGTTGGATGAGCAGTGTGGGTTGGATATTGGCGGAAAGTTGATGGATTTTGTGGGTGGGTTGGTGCACCGGAAGTGATTTCATTCGAGTATTCGGTAACAAATATAGAAGAGTGGCTGAGTGAGCTGTTTAATCTCCCACACAGCGTCCACAACAAATGTAGAGAGTATGACTGAATGCTGCTGTGTAATCTCCCAACAACTAATGTAGAGAGTGTGACTGGGTGCTGCTGTAATCTCCCCACAACTAATGTAGAGGGTGTGACTGGGTGCTGCTGTGTAATCTCCCTCTCCCGCCCTATGAATTTTAAAAAAACCAAGTTATGTGGTGCGGGAGAGGGCAGGGGAGAGGGAGAAATGAATATCGATAAAAAAATTTTGCAAAAACGCGCTAAATTTTTAAGACAAACCTTTACTGATGCCGAACATCAGCTTTGGTATTATCTGCGGGGTCGTCGATTCGGACAATATAAATTTAAAAGACAAGTTCCAATAGGGAAATATATTGTTGATTTCGTTTGTCATTGGAAAAGAATGGTTATTGAATTAGATGGTGGTCAGCATATTGAAACAATTGATTACGATGAGAAGCGCACAAAATTTTTGGAATCGCAAGGGTATAGGGTGTTTCGATTTTGGAATGATGAAGTTTTAATGGAAATAGAAAATGTTCTTGAGATTATTTGGCGCGCTTTAGAAAGCCGATAATGCGATGCACCCTCTCCCCGACCCCTGAAGGATAGACGCATAATTTTATAAAAATCATATAAAAAACAATAGACTAGAAAAACAAAGCGTGCATAAGTAGAATTCCAGAAATTTTCTGACGGAAAATACTAAGGAATCACTATGCACGCGAAAGGATTTTTACATAAATTATTATCATCTGTCATGCACAAAAAACGATTGGACACATTAATTATTCTTGTGATGACATTGTTATTGAACAAGCAATTATCTGTAACGAGATTAGGACGTAACATTAATTTACTAATACAAGAGCGAAGTGGAATTAGACGTGCGGATAGATTTCTGGGAAATAGAAAATTACGAAGAGAATTAAAATCGATTTACAACAAACATATTCATAATTTAGTAGGTGATCAAAAACGCCCCAAAATTATTGTTGACTGGACACATGTTCCGAATACAACTCATCACGCATTACGTGCTGCATTGGTATCAAAAGGTCGAGCGCTAACTTTATATGAGGAAGTTCATCCTGAAAAGAAATTAGGTAGCGTTAAAGTAGAAACAGAATTTTTGAAAAAACTGTCCTATTTAATGCCAAAAGAATGTAAGCCGATTATTATTACAGATGCCGGATTTCGCAACCCTTGGTTCAAGATGATATTAAAATTGAATTGGGATTTTGTAGGGAGAGTTCGCGGCACACATACTTATTTTGATGGTACACAATGGCTAGATTGTAAGAAACTATTAAGAAAAGCAGGCCAGAAAGCACGTGCAATAAAAAATGTATTGCTATGCAAAAAAAATGCCATTCCTGCAAATTTATTTTTGTTGAAGGAAAAATTAAAAAATGAGCGATGGAGAAAGAAATATAAAAAGAAAAAAGGTAAGAAAGATACAGAGAATTATAGCCGTTCAGGAAGGGAAGGATGGTTATTGGCTTCATCTTTATCAGGTGATAATTGGCTAAAAGTGAATCGTGTTATCAAAATATACAAAATGAGGATGCAAATTGAGGAAGGATTTCGCGATTTAAAGAGCCCCAAATATGGTTTTGGTTTGCGAGATGCCTATTCTAAAAATCTTGAGCGAATTGAAATACTGTTGCTGATAGCAATGTTTGCATCATTAATCGCGTGGCTAACCGGTTATATAGCAGAAAAAAATAAATGGCATTATCAATTTCAATCAAACTCAGTCAAGAATAAAAGAATATTATCATTATTCTTTTTGGGCTGTCAGGTAATTAAAAGAAAAATTGAAATAACGCTTCTTACGTTAGAAAATGCGTTAAATGAGGTTAGGAGAATCTCTGCATGAAGACAAAATTATGCGTCTATCCTTCAGCCCCGACCCTCTCCCGCACCACATAACTTGGTTTTTTTAAAATTCATAGGGCGGGAGAGGGAGATTCGACAGCAGTATCCAGCTATTTTTTCTGTATAGGAGAGATTCGACAGTAGTATCCAGCTATTTTTTCTGTATAGGAGAGATTCGACAGCAGTATCCAGCTATTTTTTCTGTGTAAGGGGAGATTCAACAGCAGCATCCAGTCCTCTTTCAGTATAATCTCCAACAAATGTAGAAGGTATGGCTCGATACTGCTGTTGGGTCTCCCTCTCCCGCCCTATGAATTTTAAAAAAACTAAGTTATGTGGTGCGGGAGAGGGCCGGGGAGAGGGAAAATGAATATCAGTAAAAAAATTTACAACAAATATGTATGCTAAGTCTCTAAGGAACTTCTCTCCCCAAGAATAAGGTTTGCTTTTGCATTTTCACGAGCAGGAGAAAGAATATTTATCCCCAGCGTCCAACCATTTGATATGCCGTCATTAGCAGATGTCTTAGTCATCACCTCCTTATATTGACTAATCAATTACTTGCATTGCTCTAAAAAAACACTCGAAAAACCCCCTAATTTTTCCTTAACTTTCCTCTAATTATTCCGCGTTATACTAAAAATAGGCGCATTTAACCAATAGGTGGCGCTATGGCTCTTGAGCATAAATTATCCGCCTTTTTATCCTCATTCAAGGACGAAACCGTATCGCAATTTACAACCGGCGTATGTAACGCTTTTGCTTTCATGAATTTTCGTGCTGATGTCACTGGTACTGAAGATATCAATCTAAAACGCATGCATCAATTGTTAGCACAAAAAGACAGTGATTTAGTAACCCTAGGAAGTTTATATAAAAATTATAAAGAGGCGCGACTTCAGTTAATTGAAAATGTGGAAGGCAGTGAAAAAATTCCGCAATTAAATTTAGATATCAATCAGTGTTACGAAAAATTACGCGGTGCTCGAGAGCAATTAAAAACTGATGCAGAAAATCCAACGTTAAAAGCAACGATAAAATTACACGAACAACAATTGAAGGAATTACGCAAACAACGCGATGAATTAGTTGAACAAAAACTGAAAGATCAATTTGGCAGCGAGCAATGGCAGAAGATACAAGTTGCAGAAGAAATTTATACTTACATTCACACAATAATAGCTGTTTTTCATCCTGGTATATTTCTTAACTTTCAAGCCCGGGGAAAAATGATTACCCAAAATGATTATGTGGAAATATTACAGATCTTATCGGATGGAATAGCTAGTGAACATACAACAGCAGCAAAAACTAAAATCCAAAAAGCGAGTGAAGTTGCATTTGTTTTTACTGAAAAAGAATTAAGTCAATTATTTGATAATGTTTTCGATAAAAATACTATTCGTGATGGTGATTATGTCAGATTGGCTGATAATGAACATGCAATTTATCTGTCAGTGAAAAATGGAAAATTTCGATTGTTTGATCCGGAGCTAGTTGATATAGAGCCGAACACACCTGCCGTATTAGCTGCGGTGATTAAAAAAAGATTTGCCCATCCCGGGATAAATGAACTTTCTTCTTATATACCTATCGCCATTAGTATTTTCGAAAAAACTGAAGAAAGTAAGTCAGAAGTACCACGACCCCAATCCTTGGCTATCGTTGAGACGATTTTGAAAAATCGCAATGATCCCGATATCAATGGTAAAGCATGGGATGATACTACGGCAATTTGGATGGCAGCTTGTTATGGCCATACCGATGTTGTAAAAGAATTAATAAGTAAGGGAGCGGAGTTAGATATCATTGATAACCAAGGGTGGTCTGCGGCTTGCGTAGCTGCATTAAATGGGCGTGATGAGGTTGTTGCGTTGCTAGTGGAAGCAGGAGCTGATTTTGAACTAACCAATAAACAAGGTGATACTCCAGCGTGTCTTGCTGCATCCTATGGTCACGCTGAAGTTATTCGTAAATTAGCAAAAAAAGGTGATTTATTAGATCTTCCGAATCGAGCGGGCCACACACCAGCCATCATTGCTGCGATAGCAGGACATGCTAATGTCATTACCGCGCTCGCAGAAGCGGGTGTGCGTTTCGACATGGTGGATAAAAAAACAGGACGTGCAGTTATTCACTATGCTGCAATAAGAGGTCATGCTAATGTGATCGAAGCGATTGCAGCAACGGGTGCGGATCTTGATAAAAAAGGGCCGGGTGGTTTCACCGCTGCTCATCTGGCAGCGCAAAAGGGGTACGCCAATGTTATCGATGCACTGCATAAAGCAGGTGCAAACTTAAATATAGCTACTGGCGATGGTTTAACTCCCGCTCACATCGCCGCTCAAAAAAATCATGCGAATGTGATTAAATCATTGTTCGAAGCCGGCGTGGATTTAAATCGACAAAATATAAATCGAGAAACCCCGCTGCATTTGGCCATTCAAGCTGCAAACTATGCAGCGATTAAAAGGCTGCTGGATTGCGGTGCCAATACTTCCTTAAAAGATTTCCGCCAACAAACTCCGTTGGATTATGCAAGCAGCGATGTCAAAGCCTTTTTAATCTTGCAAGATCTTAAAAAATATCTTGCTGTCCATCAATGGGAAGGCGCACGCCCGGAACTAGTCAACCAGCAATTAAAAAGAATCGCTGCAGCAGAAAAAAATGATAAGTGGGCTGAGGCATTAGATGATATCATGGGCATGGCGGCTGCTGATGTGCACCGTGCTCCTTCGCAAACACTTTTTGCTCCCAAAAAACAAGAAACTTATTTACAATGGTTTGCTTCCGAAGATTTATTAAAAGCAGAAGTTAGCAAAGCACTCGCCAACGAATCTCCTCCTCCTTCACCAAAATTAACAGCATAGGTTATCAACAATGTCACTAAAACCTTATTGGCTTGCCGCTACGTTATTGCCGGGTATCGGCGTGCAGACTATTTTTCAATTGTTAAAAATTTTCCCGGATATTAAATCTGTCTTCGATGCGTCAATCAAAGAATTAACATCGATTGGCTTAGAGCCAGCACAGGCAGAACAAATTAAAAATGTTAACTGGACTCGCGTCGAGCAAGCGTTACGTTGGAGCGAGCAACCTGGACATCATATCCTCGCTTATGATGAGGAAACTTATCCGCCATTACTACGCGAAATCAGTGATCCCCCTTTGGTGCTTTATCTAAAAGGAAATATCGATGCAATCAGTTTGCCGCAACTTGCTATTGTCGGCTCCCGCCAGGCGACCCCTGGCGGTATCCACTTAGCAAAACATTTTGCTTATTGTTTAGCGCAACATCATTTAGCGATCACCAGTGGCTTGGCTCTTGGCATCGATGCGGCAAGTCATCGCGGTGCGCTAGCAGCACAGGGAATAACACTTGCAATTTTTGGTACGGGTATGCAAACTATCTATCCCGCCATACACAGCCCATTAGCCGCCGATATTCTCAAAAATCACGGCGCATTAATTACGGAATATCCACTGGATACCTTGCCCAAGGCAAAAAATTTTCCGCGGCGCAATCGTATTATTAGTGGCTTAAGCAGAGGGGTGTTGGTGGTGGAAGCGGCCGTCAAGAGTGGTTCGTTGGTGACGGCGCGTTTGGCGGCTGAACAAGGACGCGAAGTGTTCGCTATTCCGGGCGCGATTCATAATCCATTGGCTCGCGGCTGTCACCAGTTATTACGCCAGGGAGCAAAGCTAGTTGAAACGGCAGAAGATATTCTCGAAGAACTGAAGATGTGGCATACTTCCCCCGAACCAGTAACGGATAATCGAGCAAAAGTTTCGCAAGTGACTGATTTAGATGAAAAACATGGGGATTTATTAGCACAGATTGGTTTTACAACGACCGCTTTAGATACATTAATTGCGCAAAGTGGGTTGACTCCAAGCGAAGTTTCTTCCATTCTTTTGTCATTAGAGCTGCAAGGTTATATACAAACAGTTTCCGGTGGCTATAAGCGAGTAGAGTAAATATGTTTGAAGTATTAATGTATCTTTTTGAGAATTACATGGGAAGCACGGTCTCTTTTAATATAGATCAAGAGACTATTTTTACCGAGCTTGAAGAAGCGGGTTTTAGTCATTTTGAAATCAATCGCGCTTTGGATTGGCTGGAAGGTTTGAGTCGAGTACAGCGTTCTGTAGAATCTGGACCGCCGCCCACCACGAAGGCAATACGACATTTTTCCAAGGAAGAAAGTGAGCATATTGGTTTAGAAGGGCAAGGCCTGTTGTTTTATTTAGAACAGCTCAATATTTTAGACCCTATGACTCGAGAAATCGTGATTGATCGAGTGATGGCGTTAGACCATCGGGAAATAGATTTAGGTAGAATCAAATGGGTAGTATTGATTGCGTTATTTAATCAGCCTGATAAAAAAGGTGCGCTGTCGCTGCTGCAAGATATGATTTTGTCGGATGTTTTCAATGTATTGCATTAGGGGCCGCTCTTAGCTCCGTTGAATTGTAAACAGTCTCTAAATCCACCTGTTTTGAGTATATTTATGGCACATAATCTAGTTATTGTTGAATCGCCTGCAAAGGCTAAGACCATTCAGAAATACCTGGGCAAAGATTTCAAGATCTTGGCTTCGTACGGGCATGTTCGTGATCTATTACCGAAAGAAGGGGCGGTGGATCCAGAACATCATTTTGCTATGCGGTATGAATTAGTCGAAAAAAACAAAAAACATGTCGCTGAAATTATTGCGGCGATGAAAAAAGCAGAAGCTTTGTATCTAGCGACCGACCCTGATCGCGAAGGGGAAGCCATTTCCTGGCATGTGTATGAAATTTTGTTAGAGAAAAAAGTTCTCAAAAAGAAACCAGTCCATAGGATTGCATTTCATCAAATTACCAGTGCAGCCATAGAAGAAGCGTTGACCCATCCACGCGCCATTTCTATGGATTTAGTGAATGCGCAACAAGCGCGGCGTGCGCTCGATTATTTGGTGGGTTTCAATCTTTCGCCGGTGTTGTGGCGTAAAGTGCGGCATGGTTTATCCGCAGGGCGAGTGCAAAGTCCGGCGTTGCGATTGATTGTGGAACGCGAAGAAGAGATCGAAAAATTTGTCAGCCAAGAATATTGGGATGTCATTGCCGATGTGGCAGCGCAAAAACAAGCTTTCACTGCAAAATTAATTACTTTTGCCGGTGAGAAACAAGAACAATTTTCCATTACTAATGGCGAACGTGCGGAAGAAGTTAAACAAACATTATTGAAGGCAGCGAAGGGTAAATTACTGGTTGCTAAGGTTGAAAAGAAACAACGTAAGCGAAATCCTGCTGCGCCTTTCATCACTTCCACTTTACAACAAGAGGCGGCGCGTAAATTAGGTTTGAATGTGCAACGTACCATGCGGATTGCACAACAGCTTTATGAAGGAATTGAATTGGATTCAGGCTCAGTCGGTCTCATTACTTATATGCGTACCGACTCGGTCAATTTGGCGAAAGAAGCGATTGAAGAAATTCGGACGTTGATCGCTGATCGTTATGGTAAAGAAAATGTTCCAGAAGAAGCGCGGGCTTATAAAACTCGTGCTAAGAATGCGCAAGAAGCCCACGAAGCGATTCGGCCGACTTCGGCATTGCGTATTCCCGAAGAGGTAAAATCATTTTTATCGCCTGAACAATTTAAATTGTATGAATTAATCTGGAAACGTACGGTATCCAGCCAGATGATTTCGGCGACGATTGATACGGTGACGGCGGATTTACAAGCCGGGAAAGAACATGTTTTCCGGGCGAATGGTTCGGTCATTACTGATCCTGGATTTATGCGGGTTTACTTGGAAGGGATGGATGATAAACCTGATGATAGCGCCGATGAGCGTATTTTGCCGCCATTGAATGAAGGCGACTATGTGACGCTTAATGATTTACAATGCAACCAACATTTCACTGAGCCACCGCCACGCTATTCAGAAGCGACTTTGATTAAAGCTTTAGAAGAATTTGGTATTGGTCGTCCGTCCACTTATGCTTCGATTGTGTATACTTTGCAGAATCGTGAATACGTAGGTTTGGAAAATAAACGTTTTCGTCCGACAGATATGGGACGAATTGTGAGTAAATTTTTACAGCAACATTTTACGCGTTACGTGGACTATGGGTTCACGGCGCAATTAGAAGATGAATTGGATGCCATTTCTCGCGGTGAAAAAGAGTGGGTACCATTGTTAGGGGAATTTTGGAGTCCGTTTAAACTACAGGTGGATGAAGTCTTGGAAACAGTGAAGCGTCGTGATGTACGTCAGGAAGTATTGGAAGAACAGTGCCCGCTTTGTGGCAAACCATTAGTGATTCGGTTGGGTAAACGTGATCGTTTTATTGGTTGCACGGGTTATCCAGAGTGCACTTATACGCGTTCACTGACTGAGGATAAAGAACAAGCGGCAGCCGATGCGACTAATAATCAACTCGAGGATCGAGATTGTCCTGATTGCGGTCACAAATTAGCGATGAAATCAGGGCGGTTCGGAAAATTTATTGGTTGTAGTAATTATCCTAAATGTAAGCATATCGAATCACTGCAAAAACCGGCGGAAACTGGCGTGGAATGTCCTGAGTGTCATCAGGGGAAAATATTGAAACGCCGTTCACGCAAGGGCAAGATTTTTTATTCGTGCAGTCGTTATCCGGATTGTACTTATGCGCTATGGAATGAGCCGGTGGCGCAAAGTTGTCCTAAGTGTGCCTGGCCATTAATGACCATCAAGCAAACCAAAAAACGCGGCACGGAATTGGTGTGCCCGCGCGAGACGTGTAAGTTTAGTAAACCGATGGAAGAAGAGAAGAAAGAATAACCCTCACCCGCCGCACAAAGCGCGGCGACCTCTCCCGAAATAAAGTATTGAGTTCTGATGTAAACCCAGGTCGGGAGAGGTGAAAAGGAAGGCTGATATCGGGAAATTTTATTTTCAAAAACTCTAGGCAAAAAAAGGGGCGATACGGGGAGTATCGCCCTACATGCTCAACTCAGGTCTGGCAATCCATGCCACAAATACCGTCCCTGAACACACAAAACGAGGAGTGGTTGCACAAATCCATTTTTGCGAGAGTAGCCATCCATGACTACCCGGCCAGTATACCAAATCTTTATTGCATAACTACCTACTCAATAATTTTTTTGTCATGTAGCAATTAATGATTTTTGTATATTAAATCAAAATTAAAATATTTTTATGAGATTTATCAATTATATAAATGAAATAACAAATTTTTTTGGTAGATCTCTCCGAGATATTGACAGCAATGTCTCATATAATATATGGCTAATATCCTACAAGATGCCAGGCCGCAACGGCATTTAAGAGTGCCAAAGTACGTATTTTGCAGAATAATTTTTGTAACAGCTCATACCCCTCACCCGCCGCAAAAAGAGCGGTGACCTCTCCCCGAATTTAGTTCAGTTTTTGTTAAATAACGTGGCGGGGAGAGGTGAAAAAGCTAAATCTCGGGGTTTTTTACCTCTCCCCGCCCAAATTTCAATAAGAACATGGTATTTATTCGGGGAGAGGTCGCCGCGCTTTTTGCGGCGGGTGAGGGGTGTGAGCTGTTACTAATTTTTTTTATTCAGTAGAAATTTTTCATTGCATGCATGATGCACAGGACTTTCCTGTTATGTTTTGTGGTAAATACAATAATGAATAAATTAAAGTGCCACTCGTCAAATTTGTGTGGTTATATTAAAGTGTTGTTTTATAAATTCCAAAAGAACAAAATCCATGACCAAAGTGGGTAGCAGAAATGTAAAGGCAGCTCGACGAGTTTCACAACGGCGTCGAGATCCACTATTTCTGCTTTTATTTATTGTTATCTGCTCGCTGATTGTGGTAGTGATCACGCTTCAGCACAAAAACTATATACGCTCTTTGCGCGCTTACACATCTTATACCAAACAATTATTAGCCAAAATTTCCTGGCATCGAACTAGCGCGAATAATGTTGTAAAGCCAAAAATGGTTGCTAACCATCAGGAATCAGAAATTCCGGAAATTCATTTTGAATTTTATAATACTTTGCCAAATGCCACGGTATCGTCGCCAGCAACTACTACGCCGACCACCATAACACCGCCAGTTAGCACATCCGCCGCCAAGTTGGCGCTGAGTAAATCGGTTAACTCCCTAAAATTAACAGAAAAAAAGGTGACGCCGTCTAAACCGGGTGGTAAAAGTAAGCTGGTTTCTGAAGCAAAACTTCAGAAAGATGTTGAACGCCTATTTTTAACGAGAGAATGAATATGATTCATAGTATGACTGGGTTTGCGCGCGCACAAAGTGCGGGTGATTGGGGCAGCGCTACCTTTGAAATGCGTACTACTAACCATCGGTATGTAGAAATGAGCATCCATTTACCTGATATGTTGCATGGCTTAGAAATGCCTATTCGTGATCGTATTAAGCATGATGTGAAGCGCGGCAAGGTGGAATGCCATATTCGTTATCAAGCCAGTGAAAGCGCTGGGTCATTGATGGAGATTAACACCAGCCTGACGAAGCAGTTAGTGAAAGCCAGTGAAACGGTCGCGGCGATTTTACGCAATCCTGCACCTATGCAAGCGATGGAAATTTTGCGCTGGCCTGGCGTGCTGCAAATTACCGAAATTGATTTTGAAAAACTCGAAACTGAAATCCTTAATTTACTCGAAAAAGTGTTGAGCGATTTGGTGGCTGCTCGGGCACGTGAGGGCAATGACTTAAAAGAATTATTTTTGCAACGATTAGATGCGATGAAACTTGAGTTGGCGAAAGTGCGTAAACATATTCCTGAAATTTTAGCGGACCAGCGGCAACGGTTAATAAAACGGTTTACCGATGCGCAGATTGAGTTAAACCCAGATCGCCTGGAGCAAGAAATAGTAATGTACGCCCAGAAAATTGATGTTATGGAAGAAATTGAACGTACGGAAACTCACATCAATGAAATTCGCCGCGTGTTAAAGCAGGGCGGGTTGATGGGGCGTCGCTTGGATTTTTTGATGCAAGAATTAAATCGTGAAGCGAATACACTCGGATCGAAATCGGTTGATCCGGCGACGACGCATGCGGCGGTGGAGTTGAAAGTGTTGATCGAGCAGATGCGGGAGCAAGTGCAGAATATAGAGTGAGTGGTCATGTGGCACTTCATCGAGTTCATGAGGCGCGGCACGCTGCACGATGTTATCAAGTGATGTTCATTGGAGCGCCATCCAATGACGATGGCCTGTTATTCAGGTGGAGTGCCATCCGTTGATGACGCCATGTTATTCAGGCGGAGTGCCATCCGATAATGACACATCACTCACTAATGTGGCGGTTTACTGTCCCCGCGCATTCTTAAGTAACAAATCCTCATTACCCTGGTTCTGCAGCATCAACAACGTATTCGTCATCGTCTGCGCCGTCACCATCTGCCTTTGCGTATCCAACATCTGCGTAAATATCACAAACAACTGCGACTCAAACATCAGTATCTGGCGAATAACCGTCCCTATCGATTCATTAGTCGAAACATCCGTAAACCAATTCGTAGAACTCGCATCCTGAATCAATTTATTCTGCAATTGCGTATATCCCGTCCCAGATTGCGAAGTAAGATACTCTGCATACAAACGACCTAACACATAAGCATTAAAGGTTTGAATCGACGTGACAGTATTATAAAACACTTTATATTTAGCCTGATCATACGGTTGGCCGCGCCATGCCGTTTGCGGATAAAGATGAGGAATCGTAATACCTGCCGCATTCAACACATAATTATAAGCATAATCAGGATCACCCTTAGCGAGCGAACCAGAATAAACGAATCCCGGAATCACTAAATTTTGATAAGTCAGACTATTAACATTCGATGGACCGCTGATATTGTGATTTTGATCAAAAGTCCCGCCTACATTAGTAAAGAAATCATTCAAAATACGATAGCCAATCGGTAGCGACGTCGGCGTACCAGGAATGCTCGCTCCTTGAGTAGGCGCCGCATAAGAAGAATTGTCTTGAATAATGGTATTCACTAACCCGCCAATATCGCTCTGTAAGTTAGCGGTATTATTGCTATTAGCTTGATTGAACGGCAAAGTCGCTGCGGAGACGGCGGCCGCAGATAACATTTGTGGCGTGACTGTTGGATTAGCGGCTGGTGATGTGCCTGTCTGGTTAGTAGCAGTGGCTGAAACTTGTGGAGCGGCGGCAACGTTGGCGACGATATTATTTAATTCGGTAGTCATCGAATTCGGTGCAGTCAAGATTGGCTGAGAATATTGGTCTGGCGGCGTGATCATCGTATCGATTATATTTTGGATCAACGTAGGTAATTGATTAATCGAGTTTAATATATTACCGGTATCTTGTTTAATCGCTTTCAGAATATCCGTATCACCGCCTTGTGCTCGTGCTTCTGAAAGCGGCAACATGACCATGAAAGTAGTCGCTGCAATAATGGTCACGCGGTGAATGTGCTTGTTAAATTTATTCATACAAGTGACTCCTTCCATTCATGATGCATTAATATTTAATATTCAAACTCCCGCCAGCAGGGGGGGTGGTTGCATTACTACCGTTACCGCCACTATTGCTGGTGCCTGCCCCTCCTCCTCCAAATCCAGTATAAACCTGACTTTGGCTTGGGGGTGGTGGCGGTGCATTGTTTGGCGCAGTCGCCTGTGGAACCGGTGGAGGCGGCGCATTGGCCGGTTGTTCGGCAACGTTTTCGCTGCCACTCACACTACTGCCGCTGATGGCACTGCCTTGCATGCCACTGGGATTCATAGTCGGCGGTGGTTGTTGAGGAGCTGTTGATGCAGCAGCAGGAGCACTCGGTAGCCCTGGTGCTTTCGGCATCGGTGGATTAGCTTGGTTTTGTTGCTGAATCGCGCTGACTTGATTTTTGAATTGACTTGGTGAGGCAACATGTAAAGTAGGCGGTGTTTGGAAAATAGTATTTGGCGATTGTTGCGCTTGCAGCACAGTTCCTAAATAAAATGACAAAACAATTGCAATTACAAAAATAGCATATTTCAGCTTAAACATGTTCATGCTCCAATGCTTTTAACACTAATGTAAATCGCTCCTGCGAAAATACTCTTGCTAATAATCGTAATCGTTCAAATACAATATTACGCCGTAAAAATAAATTTGCCATAATATGTTCAGGCGTATTATTTTCTTCAGCATACATTAATAATTTAGAAGCAGAACCTGGATCAATCGTATCTATGGCTTGCAATAAACGTAAGATGCGCGAAGTTTTAATATGCGAACAGAGGGTGATAAACAGATCTTCTTTCCCTAGTTCGAATTTTTTAAGATCATCCATTAACTGGCCGATTTTATTGATCGCTTCTTCTAAAGCGACTTCCCCGTCCAGGGTCCAATCTTCCGCGGTTTCCATAAAAGCAATGACTCGATAAATCATCGGGTCATCGTAGTTCTTCCAAAATTCATGGGAACCGGCAAGATCTAGTTTTGGCATAACACAACATCATCCTGCTTAAAGGGTATTCTTTAGTATACATGAAAGTTAAGGAAAAATTATAGGGTCGTCTTGGACTGACCGGAGGCGGGTGGGGGCCTGGTCGGGCATTTTCAAGTACTTTCGGCCGTGTACTCTAGTTGTATTTCCCCCAAGCCGGTGCTAATGTTAAATAATATACCTAGTGTGAGTTTTATGGCTCTAATAGACATTTTTAAAATTTCACGCAAAACGTTTCTCAATCCCACTGGTTGGTTTGGCCTCGATTTATTCAAAATGCATAACGACATCACCGTTGATTTGGTGAAAAGTGCGGTTGCCAAACCGGTGCCATTGCGCGAAGAAACGTTCAAACAAGCCATGGTTCGTCTGAAGGTGTCCGAAGAAGAATTAGCCGATATTAAAAATACCTATCTTTTTTATAGTGTTGTCTTCTTAATTTTAGGTTTGATCGCACTAGTCTATAGTTTTTATTTATTATTCGTGCACGTCAGCATCAGTGGTTGGTTGATTGGTCTTGCTGTCAGTGCCTTACTGATCAGCCAAACCTTTCGGTTTCATTTTTGGTATTTTCAAATTAAGGAACGAAGATTGGGTTTTACCTTCCAGGATTGGTGGGATTATCTCCGGGGCAAAAAAGGTAAAACATCATGAATGTTTTTCAAACCGCGCCAAATGACCAATCGATTTATTATCTCGGCCAGATCTTTGGTTACGTAGGGACACTATTACCGACCTCGAATACCACTGTTTTAAGTGCTATGTTTAAAGTCTTCAACACCGCCATGTTAGTGATGGGCGTGTTGATGGTGATCTACATATCTATCATTGGCGTGATGGCCACTGCCCACGAGGGAGAATTTCTCGGTAAAAAATGGCATAAATTATGGACCCCGATTCGCATGGTGTTGGGTATCGCCACCTTAGTTCCCACGGCTTCGGGTTATTCTGTCATTCAGCTGATCGTCATGTGGGTCATTGTCCAAGGCGTCGGAGCAGCCGATCAAGTGTGGGGGTCAGCGCTAAAATATATCAGTGCTACCGGTACGGTCAGCGGAACGTTAATTTCCAGTCCCGATGTTCAATCACAAATGGCACCCTTGTTCCAAGCGTTAACTTGCCAAGCCACTGCTCATGGGAGTTATAACTATAGTGGTTCTCCTGGCTATTATTGTGCTGATCCCAGTATCAATGATCCATTCTGTCAACTCAGCTCAGATCAAATGTTAAGTTTAAATGGTTCGCAAGTGAGCCAGGTGGTGACTCCGAGCGGACAATATTCGCTATATTCAATGGGCCCTAGCGGGACTGGCAATAGCTGCGGCAGTATTACATTTTGTAATGCCGATGTGGCTTGTAAAGCGGATCCTACTTCGGCGTTATGCACGGCCTGTACAGCACAAAAAAATGCTTTAGGGTTAGTGGTGAGTGCTCTGGGTGCCGTGGCACAATCTTTTGCCGATGCGGACTATTCTTATCGTCAATTTTACGCCACCTCCACCCCGACTAATGTGACTAAGATAGAATGGTTATTAAACTATTGTAGTGCCAAAGGTGCTTCTCAGAAGCAATGTTGTGCAGAGCCACCGTTAGTAGTGAATTCAGCGTTTCCAGGTATTACGACTCCTTCTGGTTGTTCTACGTCTCTTTTCCCATCGCCTGATGCCGCCCAAGGTAAGGACGGAGGAAACACCAATGCTAATCCGGATGCGATTAACCAGATATTTTGGCCTTATCTATTTAGTAACCTGGCGGCAGGTTCGAATTTTATTCAATCTGCCACCACGGTATATATTGGCAATATAACAGCAGCGGTAGTTGCCCATCAGACGGAAAATCAACAGTTGAGCGGCATGTATCAAGGGGCTTATAACATCGGCTGGTTATTTGCCGGCGCCTATTATTTCAACCTTTCTCAACAAAGCAGCGCGCAAATAAAAGCTTCGGTCCCGAAATTTAGTGTGGCGGGTTGTGATCCCAATCCCAATGGACCTGGCGCGGGTGGGAGTTGTACCTCATCGATATTAAATGGTAGCTCGGGTCACCCCGCCTATCGCAATAATTATGATGCCGCCGGTAATTTACTGACTACTATGCAGCAAAGCGGTCTGCCGCAAAGTAACCCGACGTTTTCTCAGGTACAAGGTTTAACCACCAGCGGGTTGGGTGATGTGCTGAATTCATTTCAAAATCTGTTAACGACAGGAACTCTGAATAATGGTGCTTCTACCATGTCGATCTTGTTGAACCTGCATAATTTTGGTATAGGGTTACTCACTACCGCTGCGGTTATTTGGGTGATCATGGTCACGCTTGCTTTAGTGCTCCCATTAGTTGGCGGTTGGTCGCCATTTATCCTAGGGAATGGTGTGCAAAGTCCCGTTTCCTCGGCACTGATTAGTATGTTTATGTTTCTTGGACCGCCGATTTTTGCCCTCATCATGGTTCTTTTTGTGTTTGGTTGTACGCTGGCGTATTACCTGCCGATTATTCCTTATCTCGTTTACACTTTCGCTGTGGTCGGTTGGTTCATGGCAGCGATTGAAACCATGGTGGCATCACCTTTAATTTCCCTGGCGATTATGGCACCGGGTGGCGAACATGAAGTATTTGGTAAAGCGGTGAATTCCATATTTTTACTGTTTAATGTGTTCTTACGTCCGATTTTATTGGTCTTTGGTTTGATTGCTGCCATCTTATTGATGGGAGTCGTTATTTCAATGATTAATGCCGGGTTTAGCCAAGTCATGAATAGTGTCGGCGGCCAGGGTATTTCGGCTATTACTGATCCTATTGAACTGATCGTGTTTATCTTTATGTATATTGCGTTGGTGACATTAACCGTCAATAAATGTTGCAGTATTATTCCAGAAATGCCAGATAAAGTAATGAAATGGTTAGGTGCACAAGGCATGGGTTATGGTGCTGATAAACTGACATCGATTGCCGGCGCCGCTGAAACAGGTGCTAAAGTTGCTAAAGGTGGCGCGGAACGATCATTTGCCGCTGCTAAGGGAGCCGTGGCTGCACAGAAGAAGGGTGGTGAGGAAGGTGGTGGCCCTAGTGTTTCTTCTGGTGAGAGCGGTGCCGGTGGCGGCAGTGCCGGTGGTGGCGGCGAGAGTCAAGCTATAGCAAAACCACTTGCTCCGGGCCAGAAACCCACGCCAATTCCTTCAGGCGGTGCTGAAGGACCTGCGCTTCCGAAGAGGCCTAGCTCAGGGCCAGGATCGCTACCTAAAAAATAATTTATTACATCACACCCAAATCTTTTTCTTCCCGTTTCGCTTGTTCCGCGATCACTCTATACAATCTCTCAGAAATAACTCCCGCATCAAACTTCGCTTTCGCATCCACCACCATCGGCTGGCCTTTTTCTTTCACTAATTTACGCACCGCGGCCGTGATCGAGGTTAATTCCGTCTCCAATAAAATATCGCGAATCTTATCATCAAAAATTAAATATTCCCGCAAGGCCACACGTTTATTATCTACCGTCGGCACTAAGCGCTGCGACACCACCACGCGTATGGTTTCAATAATATCCACCGTGCGACCTTCGCGTTCTTCCGCCGGAAAGCTCGTCACCAAACGGCGAATGGTTTCCGCCACCCCATTACTATGCAGCGTGGTATAAACCGGATGACCGGTCATCGCCGCTTCCATCACTGCGCTAATCGTTTCGGGGTCGCGCGCCTCACCCACTAGAATCAATCGCGGTTTACGGCGCAAGGCATTTCTCACACCGGCCGCAAAACTCGGCAAATGCCGCGGAATTTCTGATTGACTAACAATCGCCGAACTCATATCCACGCTGTCATAGACAAATTCGATCGGTGATTCATACGTTAATACTTTACGATTACTCTCGGGATCTTCAGCAATATTGCGGATAATCGCGGCGAGCAGCGTACTTTTACCAGAACCGGTCGCACCGGTCACATATACCACGCCTTGCTCCGGCGCAATCGCATCGAGCACTATTTGCGGCAGTTGCATAGTTTCTAATTTCGGCGGGTCAGTAGGAATGGTACGCGCCGTAATCTGAATTGCATCATGTCCTTCCACCTGACAACCGGTGCCGTTAATACGAAAACGATAACGATCAGTCCGGTTCGGCCGAATTTCATAATGCGTATCAATGTCTTTACCCGACATGATCACCGCCGTACCGTTAGGGCCGTACATCGCATTCAACACTTCCCCCACTTCGGTATTAGATAATCGGCGGCGGGTGACTTTTTTCAAGCGGCCAAAAATTTCCGCAAAAATCGGTTCACCGGTTTGAAAGGTGATATCCGACGCGCCTAATTTAACACTATGAATGAGAATATCGTTCACCGAGTCGATTGATAATCGAGGCGGTTCTTGCGGAATCAAAAACTCTGAAGGCGTTTTATCCATTGTCACTAGGCACCACCACGGCATTCCAATGTTTACTTTCGGTTTGAAGTTTAGGTAGCTCAATAATTCTTAACACTTGATCATTGATGCGCATATCTTCCCCATTTCCTGTCACACCTAATTCGGTGCGCGCCACAAACGGTTGGCTAATCATATTTTCTTGCAATAACTTGCGGTACAAAATCATGCCTTGATAATCACGTTTTAATCGCGCCAAATTTTGTTGGAAAATACTATAAGATTGTACAATACCTTTACCCCAGCCGTCGGCAATGGCTTGCTGCCAAATTTTTTGTTCAGCAGAACTCTTTGGCCACAAGGTTCGATCTGGCAAGATGGGTTTATCGTACGACATCCACAGATATTCGCGCCAGTTCGGTGGTGTGGTGGCAAAGCGAGCTTGCTGCACGATTTTATAGGTTTTGTCAGCGACACGTATGGTGTCGGGGTCTGATAAATTCAAGCTAAAATCACCTTCCATTAACACTGGCGGGATTACGCCGTGTGTCAACATCATGCCATTAAAATTATAAATCGAATCCAAATATTTTCGATCTGCTTGTAACTGAGTATCGATATGGAGTGAGGCCCAAGCGAGCCCAGCTTGCGCACCCAAGCTCATGGCCGTATCTTGCAAAGCTTTAATGCGCAACCCACTGAGTTCGATGGCGGAGGCAGACGGTGAACGCGGCACAAAATACAGAGTGGATAATTGCGCTTGATTAGTCGTATCGATATTGTCGAAGCTTGGCGTTTTAGGGCAACCGGTAAGAAATAAAACTGTGATTAGCAGAAGGACATTAATTCTTCGCATAGCGCAGCTCAATCACACGGCTTTCTGGAAAAACAACTACCGTAGCGCGGCGTCCGCACTGATAACCCACATCGCGTAAAATATCCCCCAACATGGTATTTCTAGAGTATATCGTGACTAACACAGGTATAGCCGGTGCTGTGCCTAACACGCGTAAGCGATAATTCGATGCACGAGCGATTTGCAATAATAAGGGCTCTACCGGGCCGGACCAATCGACGGTGCTTAACATACCCATGCCGTAAGTGGCTGGACTCGGCGGTGAAGCAAGCTCCGGTAAAGGATGGGCAGCTTGTGCTGTTTGCGCCAGGTCTACGAGAGAACGGCTCACGGAATAAGAAGCTTCGGCCAGTGAACTGTCGGCGGCGGAAAAATTATTATCGGGAGGTTTCGCAGTCGAGCAAGCGCTCAGAAGCATGATCAGTGCGATGAATGCAATCCAGTTTTTATTAAACATGAGCCGTTCGATTCCTTATTTGTTCTTCATTGAAGCAAGATGGATGCA
>Ga0207159_1057_pt1 | contig 26645 bp, 28 predicted proteins | sample Alteio_BWMinHeat_23_FD_153511 | JGI IMG/M metagenome (GOLD analysis project Ga0207159, IMG submission 153511) | Enriched cells from forest soil in Barre Woods Harvard Forest LTER site, Petersham, Massachusetts, United States -... | ecosystem: Environmental > Terrestrial > Soil > Temperate forest >... | reverse complement strand
ATCTTTCTTTTTTAAAATTCTCCAAATTTGTATAATAGCGGTAATGGAAAAAATTCCGGCTATTACCCAACTTAAAATACTCTGATTTGAATTTAATTTCGCTGCTACAAGTTGTCCTCCAAAAATAAAGACACAATTGCCGATAAATGTTCCAAGACCAATACCCACGATATATAAATTATAATGACTATTCTTTGGCAATAACACTTTTTTTGTAAACAGCACCGTGCTCCATCCAAACCAAAACGGGATTTGCACAGGGTTTACTGCACACATAGTAGCTCCAAGGGCAAACCGGGGCAATGCGCTGCTGAGAATTATATTTTTTCCCGTTTTAGGATGCAGGGCAGCATAAAAACTAGAAATGGCGAGAGCCAATACTATACATAAAGTAACCCATTCAAGAATTTTAAAAATCTTTGTTTGCCTTTGTATCCAATCAATTCCTACAAGAGAAACCCGTACATAGATCATTTCTATAAGCAATGAACCCAGTGAAAATAAGATAGCCTCAGTATACCCATCAGTAATGGCAATTTGCATAGCAGCAACATTCAAAGTCCCCAATGGCAGGGAGCCCAGGAAACTGATGAGCATGCCTGTAATAAAAATTTTTAGCAAGGGGTGCATCAGACGAAAATAACGAAAGGCTGCGAAATCTGGTTTCCAGTCATCATGTTGCCCTGTCAACGTTTTGCCTGGAACAGTAAACATCGAAAACCTAATTGTTCTTTGCAAAAATGGAGAGGGAAACGGTGAGATCGTCAGAAATTGAAATGCTATTGCCTCCAACACCAAAATCCCGACGGTTCAATTTAAAACTTCCCTCGAAAAGATAACCTCCATTTTTCGTAGTAGCGGTAAAAGAGAATTTAATTTCTTTTGTTACCCCCTTGATAGTAATGTTACCAAACATATACAGGTAACCATCTTTATTTGTTTTGGTGACCTTTGTGGATTTGAACGATAACTTTGGATAATTTTTTACATCAAAATATTCTGATTTTCGTAAATGATTATCTCTTGCTTCAATATCGGTGTTTATCGTGCTTGCGTCAACACTTATGTCGAAATCAGAATTGGCAGGATGGGCAGGATCAAATTTTACAGTCCCTGAGAGTCCTTTAAAATCACCCCCCGTAGCAATTCCAAAATTATTGATCACAAAATGAACTTTCGATCCATTGTCAACGGGTGTATAGGATTGCCCGAATATTATGAACGAAAAAATAAAAAACGGAAAACCAAGTACAAGTTTTTTCATAAATTCTTACCAACTTTATTAAAAATACAAGAACGCTTTTTGCTAATAAAAGGTTGCTTATCAAAGTTGCCTTAATAAATCTTTCGGTTTTGAAATTAGCCGGGTAAAAAAAAATTCATATTTCTTAAAGTTTATACCTGCGTGTCAATCAAATTTTTCCAGCATTTTGAAATGGCGCCTGGCATCATTCAGAAACTTTCGCCCCCTGCGGAATGTCCAGTAGGGAGTTCCGTTTTTGTGATTGTACTTACTGATCTCGTACAGCGCTTTCCAATGTTTTAAAATTTCCCGGTAAGCATTTCCCAACTTCATATTGACATCATAGATATGATTGGGTTCAGCTCCGCAACCGTTGAATTCGAGAATTGAAAAATTTCCGGATTTTAAATCTTCGACCGACTTGCATTTTATATCGTACCGTCCATAATAAAATTGGTGAGTGTAGTGGCTGAGATCGTCAAATATTTTTAGTAACCGGTCATCAATCTCATTTTGCAGGTCGATAAATCTCGCTCCCCGGTTGTGATTACCGGCATAGGATAAATAGAAATGTTGCCCGCTCGGAAGCACCCTGTTAAGCCGGTGTTCGTGCCGGTGTTTCATTTCTTCGAGGCGATGTTTTGCTCTCGGATGCTTACATATCAATTCCCATAAAGTACTCTTTCCATCGCCATATACCTCAAGTAATTCCTTTTGAATAAACCCGGTAATAACTCCTTTCTGTGCGGTTGGATACCTGTAATAAAAAACACTCACTTCAACCGGAAGGTCAACCAGGTCCTGCACAATATATTCAACAGGAATACGCTCGTGATATTTTTCCAACTGATCTTCGTTTTCAATTTTGCGAAACAGAATTCCTTTCATTCCAACATCAGGTTTCACAATGAAAGGATAATCGAACCCGGCGTCAAAAATTTTTTTCTTTACCTGAGCAATGAGAAGATCATGCAAAATATAAATTGTTTTTGGATGAGAATCCGGCGGTAATTGTTCATACATTTCTTTTTTACTTTCACCTTCAAACCCTCCAAATGTTATCGTAGGATTGGACGAACTAAAAAACCAGAATGACCGTGAACGAAAGCAATACCAGAACCATACAGGACCGATGGGTGCATATAAAACATAAAAAGGCCATAGTTCCCAATTAAATACTCTTTGAAAAAATTCTTTTATTCTCATAGCCTGTCGGCAAAAATAACTTTCAAATAAACACAACCGGGATTTTATTCAATAATTAATGCGAAGTATTTACTTTTATTAAACAAAACAATTAATATGAGAAGAATGGTCCTTATTCTTTTTTTTACATTCACGGGAACTATGTTTTTTTCTGAAGCTTTCTCTTCTTCTATTATTTCCTCGGGCGGTAATGATAATAAAATTGTTTATAGCAGCTTTTCAAATATTCCTGATCTTAAGATCAAAGACCTTGAAAAGATAACGGGTAAGAAATTATCACTGAAACAAAAAATAGAACTATAGATTTTAAAATTTACGATTAGTAAAAAGCTTTCCAAACATGGTTTGCAGAAAGGAGAAACTGATAAAGGACAAGTGGCTTTGATTCTTTCAATCATTGGACTGGCCGCACTGTACTAAAATGAAAAAAACAATTATCAAACTTTTAAATGAAAGTATCTACTGTAGCCGAGTTGTTTTCTTCAGGCAACACTCCTGAAATTCTATTTTGGGTGGGTTGTTCCGGTAGTTTTGACCAACGTGCTCAAAAAATTACAAGAGCATTTGCCACAATCCTGGAAAAGGCAGGCGTTAGTTTCGCCATTCTCGGAAAGGAAGAAATGTGTACAGGAGATCCCGCACGCAGAGCCGGCAATGAATTCCTCTTCCAGATGATGGCATACCAGAATATTCAAACTTTGAATAATTACGGAATAAAAAAAATTGTGACGGCCTGCCCGCATTGCTTTAATATCTTAAAAAATGAATACCCGGCATTGGGGGGGAATTATGAAGTCGTTCATCACACGGTTTTTTTGCAGCAATTGATTGATGAAAGCAAGATAAAATTGAAAGACGGCGGATTATTCAAAGGAAAAAAAATTACTTACCATGATAGTTGCTATTTAGGCAGGGCGAATAATATTTATGAAGCTCCACGCAAAGTGCTGGAAGCTTTGGATGCCGAATTGATTGAAATGAAGCGTTGCAGAAGTAAAGGATTGTGCTGTGGGGCTGGCGGAGCACAAATGTTTAAAGAAGAAGAAAAAGGAACGACGAGAGTAAATTTTGAAAGAACCGATGAAGCAATTTCGACCGGCGCCGGCATAATTGCATCGGCTTGTCCCTTTTGTAATACCATGCTTACTGATGGTATCAAGAACCGGGAAAAAGAAGCGGAGGTAAAAGTGATGGATGTTGCTGAATTGATTGCTGATAGTTTATCGGATTTGTAACACCTTTACCCGATATCATCCCTAATTTTGTGTTTGTAATTTTACAATATGAATTTTGAATATAGACATTTGCTTAATGATAATTTTCATCCTGGCTCGCGGGTATGGATCTACCAGTCCAGCCGGTTATTCAGTATCAGTGAAACTTTGCAGGTTGAAGAAATGCTGAACCAATTTACACAGACCTGGCTTTCCCATGGAGTGCCTGTAAAAGGAGAAGCTCATTTATTTTTTGGACAATTTATTATCCTGATTGCTGATGAAGCCGCAACAGGAGTTAGTGGTTGCAGCACGGACAGCTCGGTAAGATTGATAAAAGAAATTGAAAAAAACTTTGGCATAGGGTTATTTGAAAGAACAACTCTTGCCTTTATTATTGAAGATAAATCCGATAACTATCGGATTCAATTGTTGCCAATGCCTCAACTGCAATATGCAATTGACAATGGATTTATTTCCGGAGATACTTTATATTTCAATAATCTTGTACAGACAAAAGAAGAATTGAAAAATAACTGGATCATTCCTGTAAGAAACAGTTGGCTTGCAAAAAAGATTTCTCTTGCTAATTCTGTTTCTTAAATTGAAAACAAAAAAGTGGAAGCAGTCCCGACAATTCGGGACAACGACTTCCCAATAATAAGCGGAAGTAGCTCACCTGGTAGAGCGACAGCTTCCCAAGCTGTAGGTAGCGGGTTCGAGTCCCGTCTTCCGCTCTTCCTGATCAGAATATTAACGCGGGCATTCTTTTGCGCCTTTGCTCATTCAAAACGTAATAACAAGTGGAGGAATCATCAACTATAAACAATCCTGCCAGACTGTCACAGACTGTTGCCTTTTGATTATCTTTGCGTCCCGATAAATTTTAAGGAACTAATGCCTGATCTCTCATTAAATAAGACTCACGATGAAAGCCGCCAGGGTGAGGCGTTTGCACCTTCGGCTACTGACAGTAGTAATCATCGCAGAAGATTCTATATTGAAAGCTATGGCTGCCAGATGAATTTTTCTGATAGTGAGATCGTGGCATCTATTTTAAATAAAGAAGGGTTTGGTGCTACCGGCAATTACGAAGAAGCTGACCTGGTTTTATTAAATACTTGCTCCATTCGTGAAAAAGCAGAACAGACTATTCGTAAAAGATTAACTGAATTCAAAAAGATCAAAGAAAAAAAACCGGGAATGTTGGTAGGTGTATTGGGATGCATGGCAGAAAGATTGAAATCAAAATTCCTGGAAGAAGAACAATTGGTTGACATTGTCGTGGGGCCGGATGCCTATCGCTCATTGCCTGCATTGGTGGAAGAAGCAGGAACCGGTCAAAAGGCCGTGAATGTTTTACTAAGCCGTGATGAAACCTATGCTGATATTTCACCCATTCGCCTTGATAGCAATGGTGTGACTGCATTTGTCAGCATTATGAGAGGCTGCAACAATATGTGCTCATTTTGCGTGGTGCCATTTACGAGAGGAAGAGAAAGAAGCCGCGATGCCTCTTCTATTGTAAAAGAATGCTACGAACTTTTCAATAATGGATTCAGAGAAGTAACCTTGCTGGGTCAGAATGTAGATAGTTATTATTTTATTGATGAAGCAAATGATGATATAGTGACCTTTGCAAAACTTCTTGAAAGGGTAGCATTGATTTCCCCTCTTCTGCGGGTTCGTTTTTCTACTTCACATCCGAAGGATATCACGGATGAGGTATTGCATACGATGGCAAAGCATGAAAATATTTGCAGGTATATTCATTTACCAGTGCAGAGCGGCTCAACAAGGATTTTGCAACTAATGAATCGCACTTACACAAGAGAATGGTATAAAGCCAAAGTTGATCGTATCCGCGAAATAATACCTGGCTGCGGTATAAGTTCAGATGTGATCGCAGGTTTTTGCACAGAAACAGAAGACGACCACAGGGACACTTTAAATATCATGCAATACAGCAGGTACGACATGAGCTATATGTTTGTTTATAGTGAACGCCCCGGAACCCTGGCTCAAAGAAGATATATTGACGACGTGCCTGCCGAAACAAAAAAAAGCAGACTGACTGAAATAGTTAAGCTGCAAAATCGTCTTTCATTAGAGAGTAATCGAACCGATGTCGGGAAAATTTTTAAAGTTTTAATTGAAGGTGATAGTAAAAGAAGCTCACAGGACTGGATGGGAAGGACTTCACAAAATAAAGTAGTTGTTTTTCCCAAAAAGAATTTGAACCATAAGAAAGGTGACTATGTTATGGTTGAAGTAAATGATTGCACGCAGGCAACATCATTAGGTGAATTAGAAGAATAAGGAGAATATATCATGGCAGATATTCAATCAATAAAAAACAGGTTTGGAATTATTGGCAATGCCCCGGAATTAAATTATGCTTTGCAGGTGGCTGTCCAGGTTGCTAATACGGATCTTACCGTGCTGATCTTTGGTGAGAGCGGCGTAGGTAAAGAAGCGTTTTCGCTGATCATTCATTCGCTTTCTGCAAGAAAACATAATCCATTCATTGCTGTTAACTGCGGGGCCATCCCGGAAGGAACGATCGATTCAGAATTATTCGGCCACGAAAAAGGATCCTTTACCGGAGCAGTAGATAGCCGCAAAGGATATTTTGAAACTGTAAATGGCGGAACTATTTTTTTGGATGAGATCGGTGAAATGCCAATAGGCACACAGGCAAGATTGCTGCGGGTTTTAGAAACAGGTGAGTTCATTCGTGTAGGTTCATCAAAAGTGCAAAAAACGGATGTGAGAGTAATTGCTGCAAGTAATAAAGACCTTCTTGAATGGGTAAATAACGGGAGGTTCAGACAGGACCTCTATTATCGATTAAATACAGTTCCCATTCGGGTGCCTGCGTTGCATGACAGAAAAGATGATATTGTTTTGTTGTTTAGAAAATTTGCAACTGATTTTGCTGAAAAATATAAAACTACCCCGGTGCAATTGGATGATGACGCTAAAAACCTGTTAATAAATTATAGCTGGCCGGGCAATGTTCGGGAATTGAAGAATATTGCAGAACAGATATCAGTTCTTTCAACGGAAAAGCAGGTGTCAGCAAAGGAGCTTTCAAAATTTTTACCGGATCATTCCGCGAATCGTTTGCCTGTGCTGGCACATACAAACGGGCTGGGTAGCCATGAATTTGCGAATGAACGGGAAATTCTTTACAAACTTTTTTTCGATATGAAGAAAGATGTAACAGAACTAAAAAGAATGTTTCTTGAAATTTTGCAGAACCCGAACCTGGTGAGTCAAAATCAAAATTTGCTGAACCAGTTCAAGGAATTAAAGCCGCAGGAATTGATACAAACAGGGTCGCAGCCTGTGCTGCAAACAGCACCTGCGCCCGTGCTGGTTCGACCTGAAGATATTCATGATCATGTTGAGGTGGAAGAAAGTTTGAACATTATGGATAAAGAGCGGGAGCTGATCATTAAAGCATTAAAAAAACATAAAGGGAAACGAAAGGATGCGGCTCTTGACCTGGGAATTAGTGAAAGAACTTTGTATCGCAAGTTAAAAGAGTATGATATTGAAGAATAGTGAACGTGAAACGTCAATCGTGAGTCGTGAGTTTCTATCTCACGATTCACGTCTCGCGTCTCACGTTTAAGTAGTCCAGCAAAAGCTTAATAGAAATCCAAATGACGGCTAACAAAAAAAAAAATTTTTTACCATACCTGGGCTTCACTTTAAGCTTCCTTGTTTTTTTAAACACCAATTGTCATGTTTCATATGGCTTGCATGATGTTTCCATTCCGCCTGATATAAAAACTGTCAAAGTAAATTTCATTGAAAACCACGCCCGGTATGTAAATCCGCAGTTAAGCCCCAGCCTTACTGATAAGCTGCGTCAAAAAATAGTTGGTCAAACCAGGCTTACTCAAACTAATGGTGATAATGCCGACTGGGAAGTGAGCGGCTATGTGAATGATTATTCGGTAAGTACTTCCGGTATTTCTCAACAACAGACTTCCATTAACCGGTTGAATGTTTCCGTTCATATTTCAATATTTAAAAGAAAGGACAATGACCAGCAGGATTTTGATGTCACCCATTCTTTTGATTTTTCTGCTAATTTAACTTTGCAGGCTGCTGAAGCGCAATTGAACGATGCGATCATACGGGATATGACAGACGAGATATTCAATCATATTTTTTCCAATTGGTAATTGTATTTTGCAGACATGAATACAGCGGATGCACTGGTAAAATCAATTTTTCAAAAAGAAACATTGCATGATTGTACCCTTGAAGAATTGCAAAACATTGCCAGGCAATATCCTTACTTCACTCCCGCTCAACTTTTGTTAGCCGAAAAATTAAAAGTTAGCAACAAAGAATTGTACAATGAACAATTGAAAAAGCTTTCCATGCATTTTAGTAATCCTTTGTGGCTTGATTTTTTATTGAATGGTTATAAAACAGAACCAATGCTCAGCCCGGAAAACGAAAATGTAAATTCTATTGAAACCATCGGGACTGAAGAAAGTCAAGAATACGTCGAAGCTCATGATCCGGAAGCAGTTTTAAAATCAGAGGCTGAAATAATTGAAACCATTAAAGAAGAGAATAGTAACGTTGTGAATGAACATGAAACAATTACAGCAGATTCAATTGCCGTTGAAGAACGGCAAGAATATGCTGAAGCGCTGTCTGAACAGGCTAATACCGAATCCGAAACCGAATTAATCAGAGAAAATATCAACTCATCATTCAATGAAAACCCGGCTGTTTTTGAAAATAGCATTGTTGGGGAAAAACAAGAAGGTAAAGAACCGACTTCGGATGAAATGAGCATAGATGCAGATTCTGAAATCGCCGGACAAACTGAACAAAGAAATGATGAACCTCATCTTTCCATTCCACTTCCTGAACTAAATCAGGAACCTGAACAAGAAGATATCACATTCGAACCTTATCATACCGTCGATTATTTCGCTTCGCAGGGGATAAAATTTATTCCCGAAGAAAAACCTGCGGACCGCTTTGGTCAGCAATTAAAAAGCTTTACGGAATGGTTAAAGGCCATGAAACGTTTACCGCAAACTGAATCCATAAAAGTACCAGATATTCACGCTGAAGAAAAAGTGCAGCAGTTGGCAGACCATTCAGTAACTGAAGCAGAAGTATCTACCGAAGCAATGGCAGAAGTATGGGTAAAGCAGGGAAATAAAGAAAAGGCTATTGAAATTTATAACAGATTAAGTTTGCTCAATCCCGCTAAATCAACTTACTTTGCATCCCTTGCAGAACAATTAAAAAACAGTTGATATGATTATTTTATTCCTGGCACTGATCATTATTGCTTCCGTCATCCTGGGTTTTATTGTGCTGGTGCAAAATCCAAAGGGAGGCGGACTTACAGGAAATATCGCGGGATTCAGCACTCAATTCATGGGAGTAAAACAAACGACCGATGTCCTTGAAAAAGGAACATGGCTGTTTGCAGGAATTATAGGGTTACTTTGTCTTATTTCCAGCTTTTTTATTTCCGGCTCAGGTTCCGTTCAGGATAAAACCAATGATATCGGTACACCCACCCAGCAGGCACCGGCTCAAAACCCGTTAAATTCCCCCGTACAACAACCATCTAAATAAATTTTTATAAAAGATTATTTCAATACCCTGTCAATCGGCAGGGTTTTTTATTATTTTTCCGGCTACAGAATTACGGTTGAGCGTCCCTTGCCTGCCTGTGGCAGACAGGTGTCACTCTCCAAAGGAGTCCTTCGGACATTTGTACTTTTGTTCGCTATTAGCATATTAATGAACTGTTGTTAATTTGATTCTATGAAAAAACGTTTTTGGATAATCGCGATTATTCTTATTGTGATCGTTTTATTTTCTGCGTGGAAAATATTTGGTCCCACCGTTAAACAACCTGAAGAGAAATTTTTTTATATACGAACAGGATGGGTCTATAAAGATGTTATCAGCGAACTGAAAAATAAAAAAATCATTAGTAATGATACCCGGTTCAACTTTGTAGCAAGAGCATTGAAATACAAGATCATCAAACCGGGTAAGTATGAGATAAAAAAAGGAATGAGCCTTTTTAATCTTGTAAGGATGTTAAAGAATGGAAGACAAACTCCGGTTGACCTGGTCATTATAAAATTCAGAACAAAGGAGGAGTTTGCCCATCGCATCGGAAAAGAATTTGAAACGGATTCATTACAAATGATCGGCTTTTTAAATAATAACGACACACTCAAACATTATGGACTATATACAAACACATGGTATTGCGCCATCATTCCTGATACCTATGTGTATTTCTGGAATTCTACGCCAACAAAAATTTTCAGCAAACTATATTCAGCTTCACAAAAATTCTGGACAGAAGATAAAATACAAAAGCTAAGGGAAAAGAATTTAAGTCCCGGGCAGGCTTACATTCTCGCTTCTATTATTGAAGAGGAAACAAATCTAAACTCGGATAAGAGAAACATTGCCAGTGTATACCTCAATCGCATGGCTAAAAATATGCCGCTGCAAGCTGATCCAACTATAAAGTTTGTGATGAAAGATTTTGGCTTAAAAAGGATCTATGACAAATATTTGCAGATTCAATCTCCTTATAACACTTATTTGAATAAAGGTCTGCCTCCCGGTCCCATCTGCGTTCCTTCTGTTGAAACTTTAGACGCTGTGATCAATGCACCAAAAACAGGTTATATTTATTTTGTAGCCAATAGCGATCTCAATGGAAGCTCGGTTTTTACATCCACTTATGAAGAACATATTAAATATGCAAAATTGTACCAGCAGGCGTTAAACAAACAAGACTCAATAAGGCGGGCCACGCAAAATAATTAATCGTGTTTCAATTTACTCAAATACGCCAGAAATTCAATTCATCTTTTCCTGCAAATTGGATAACCAGGCAAAGCAAAAGAATTTTTCTGCCTGGTTTTCATGGCATTTCGCTCTATGATGTGATTAATTTTTTCTTTCGGCAGGTTCGGAAAGTAGGTTTAACAGAAAGAACAGCGGCGATCTCATTTAACCTGGTAATGGCTATACCTCCTATCATCATTTTTCTCTGCACCCTTATTCCCTATCTGCCCATTTCAAAAGAATTTATTCATCAACTGTATGGCCTGATCCGGGATGTTATTCCAGGCGAAAAAAATAATTACGCTATTATAAAGTTTATTAATGACATTATCAAAAAGCCAAAAAACGGGTTACTATCCCTGGGGTTTTTGCTGGCACTTTTTTATTCATCCAATGCCGTGATGGGCATCATGCGGGCTTTCGATAAAAATTATATCGGCTTTAAAAAAAGAAATGCATTCAGACGAAGGGTAACCGCTCTTCAGCTAACATCGATACTTTTTGTGCTCATGTTTTTGTCACTCCTGCTTCTCATTATGCAAAGCTCAGTATTAAAATGGTTGGGTGTAAAAAACGTGATGATCAGAGATATCATTGGTAATGTAAGATGGGTAGTAATTGTTCTTCTTTTTCTTTCATCGATCTCATTCATTTACCGCCATGCTCCTTTTATTAATAAACGATGGAACCTGGTGAGCCCGGGTTCAATACTAGCCACTACCTTAATGCTTTTGTTTACTATGTTTTTCTCTTATTGGGTGAATCATTTTTCAAATTATAACAAGTTATATGGCTCCATCGGCACCATTCTCATCCTGATGTTACTGATCTATTTCAATTCGCTCGTGTTGCTTATTGGCTTTGAATTGAACGTAAGCATTAATTCCCTGAAACATGAAGCAGATGAAAGGAACAAATTGGAAATGAATGGTGATAAACCTGCGTGATTTTTGCTGTACATTCATCAAATAAAGATCTTCGATTATGAAAAAGATTTTCTTCGTTGTGTTAGCTCTCGCAGCCATCGGTTTTTTTGCCTTCAAATATTCAATTGATCCCTTGCCGATAGGTTCATCTCTTCCTAACCCAAATAAAAAAATGAGAAGCATTAGCGGAAAAGAAGTTTCTTTTAAAGATGTGGTGGATAAGGAGGGATTATTGGTAATGTTCAGTTGCAATACTTGTCCCGTGGTAAGGGCCTACCAGTCCCGCACAATCGAAGTTTGCAAATATGCGGCCGATAAACATATAGGTGTGATACTGGTAAACACCCTGCGGCTTATACTTTTCAGCCAGTTCCTGGAAATAAGGTATTTCCTGCAGGCAAGGCACGCAAAAAGTCGCCCAAAAGTTTATGATCAATGGAGTTTTGCTTTCTTTAATTGTTTGCGCAAGTTCAGTGACCTTAACGGACTTAACCTGTTGAGCACAAATATTTATTGTAAAAAACAAAAATGTTGCTATTAAAATCGATTTCATTTCTTAAAGGTACATTGCTATTTAATAAGCTTATAATTTGGCTATATTTATAAGGCTTTGTCAAAAGTTTTGATTAAAAAACTCCGGATGAAATACCCTCCTGTTCAAAATTATATTAAGGCAGATGACAAAATTGAGGTCACAAATTGTGACCTCCATTTAAAGAACGAATGGGAAAGCGAAAGATCGAAGAAACTTTATTTGTTTGGATTTGTATATTGTTGAAGTGGTAGATACAAGGCTTGGCATTGCACATAAGTGCCGTCCCTCTCCGCGAGGAGAGGGATAAGAGGGTGAGGTCGAATAATTATTATTTTGGTTTTATTCAACTCCGAACGTAGTGGAACTTTCTAAATCGAATGTCTGTAATTATATAAATATTTTTTATGAAAAAGTATTCAGAAAAGAATGAATATAAAGTTTTAAGAGTTAAGGATATTAACGTTCGCCGATCAAGAAGAGATTATTTTTATAAAATTGTTGAATTCAATGAAGTAATCATTCATCCTGAAAATCAAAAAAAAGATATAGTAACAGGTGTAACAGCAGAAAGATGTTTTTGGCCGGATAGAACACTAAGAATATTAAACAGAATGAATAATCAAATATAAACTGTTTTTTGGGCGGGGGATGCAGAATTTAATACAGTAGAAGTTGGTCAACTATACTCAGGCAAGATAATACAGTTTAAAACTACGCTTTATAAAAGAGATGAAGAAGGTCAAGATACATTCAACTGTGTTTTGTTTGAAACTGAATATTTAAATTCTTTAAATATTGCTGCAAGACAGTTGCGATATTATAATGCATAACCTTATGACGAAAATGGTAATGTTCATCGAGTCGAAAAACATTTTATCGAACTTGATGAATCCGAAGTAGAAGAGGTTGATGAATAGCTCAATAGAATTACCGAACGTACAAGAGCGCGACGCAACAAAAGCTTAATAGAATTACAAAAGCCGGAAACCTAAAAAATATAAAATGTCCGAAACAAAAACTATTTACAAAACAAGTGAGCCTCAAAGCTCCCCTTTAGGGGCGGGGGGGCAGATCATCCAGGATAACCAGGATTACACTTTGTTTTCCTGGAGCAAGCAAAAAGGAACGGATCCAATTGCTGTAAAGTATGGAGAGGGAGTCTATTTTTGTGATTACGATGGCAAACGTTACCTGGATTTTTCTTCGGGGCTGATGAATGTGAACATTGGTCATGGCAACCAGCGAGTGACGGAAGCAGTGATGAAACAAATGCAGGAAGTGGCATATGTAACGCCGGGCTGTGTAACAAAAGTTCGTGGCGAGTTGGGGAAAAAGCTGGCGGAAATTTGCCCCGGTGATCTCAACAAAGCCTTCTTCACTTTATGCGGCGCATCATCTATTGAAAATGCAATTAAGCTGGCAAGACTTTATACCGGGCGGCATAAAATTCTGAGCCGTTATCAATCTTATCATGGCTCTTCAAATGGAGCGATGTCGGCAAGCGGCGATCCGCGGAGATTGCCCATGGATGCTCAACAGGCGCCAAATTTTGTACATTTTGATCTGCCTTATTTATATCGCTGGGAATATGGTGTAGAGACGCAGGATTCTGCGTCTCTACGAAAGGAATCTGTTTCCTCATTGGAAAGAATTATTGGGTATGAAGGTGCGAATAATATTGCTGCGATCTTGCTGGAAGGTCAGTCGGGTTCATCAGGTTGTTTTTTGTATCCGAATGGTTATTTAAAAGCAGTGAGAGAGATCTGTAACAAGTATGGAATTTTATTGATCATGGATGAAGTGATGAGTGGATTTGGGCGCACAGGTAAATGGTTTGGCTTTCAGCATCATGATATTGTTCCTGATATGATCGCTATGGCAAAAGGTCTTACTTCGGGTTATTTACCTTTCGGTTGTTTAATGGTTAGTGATAAAATTGCTTCTAAGTATGATGATACTGTATTACCGCTAGGACTCACCTATTCTGCCCATCCTGTATGTTGTGCTGCCGCTTTAGAAATACTGAAAATTTATGAAGATGAAAATTTAATTGAGAATGCAGCAGCCATGGGGAAATATATAGATGCTCAAATTGAAAAATTAAAACAAAAACATCAAAGTATTGGCGATTGGAGAAATACAGGGTTATTGGGTTGTCTTGAATTAGTAAAGAATCGTAAAACGAAAGAACCTATGGCTCCCTTTAATGCAAAACCAGGTGAAATGGTTGTAATGAATAAAGTCGCAGTAAAGTTGAGAGAGCTGGGCATGTACACATTTGTAAGATGGAGTTTTATTTTTATTGCGCCGCCGCTTTGCATTACAAAAGAACAGGTTGATGAAGGGTTGGAGATGATCACCGAGGCTATAAAGATTGCGGATAAAAGTATAGTTTAGAAAGTCATGGAAGAGTCATTCCTTCAATTATAGCAATTCCATTCTGTATTTTTTGATACAGTTTTTTCCATAATTTTTTTCTGTAAAAAAATAAATCTATTTTTATTTAACGAACTGGTAACATTCTCCAGCAGTTTGCCACTACATTCCTGTTTCAATTTTCGTATAACTTTTTTGGACCTACTCTATGCCTGATGTTTAACCCATTTAAACCAACTAATTGTCATGACCACAGAATTCCTTTTGATTGATGATGATGAGGATGAACTTGAGGTTTTTAGCCAGGCTTTGCATTCTATCGATAAAACCATTAAATGCACGCTGGCTAAAGATCTGAAGGAGGCAATCGAATTTTTAAATCATAACTCTCCCGCTTATATCTTCATCAATTTTAATATGCCAAAGACAAATGGTCTTGAATGTCTTGCTGAAATAAAAAAAATAAAGCAGCTTGAAAAAAGCAGGGTCATTTTATATTCGAATCATATCGATGAAGAAATGAAAGATAAGGCAATGGCGTTAGGAGCCTTCAAATGTGTTAAAAAACCGAACATGATCAATCTTCTTGCAAGAAGGTTAAAGGAAATTCTAAATAGCTGATCAAATTTTTTGAATCGGAAAGTAACATTTAAACGTGGTACATTCAGGAGTACACTCTGAAGCAATAAAACCGCTATGGAGATCCATGATCTTTTTACAAATAGCAAGTCCGATCCCGCCCTTTTGTTTTCCTTTTTCATGCAGGCGATAGAACATCGTAAATATTTTCTCTCCTTCCTGTGGATCGAAGCCAATTCCATTATCAATCACAGCGATCATATTGTAAGTAATATCCGCTATTGCTGCTGAATGTTCTATATCAGCACCTCGTTTGACCGTATGAGTAATGTCAATTACCGGATCTGGTTCTTGTTTCCTGAATTTGATTGCATTGCTGATGAGATGATAAAAAAGCAGGGAAATCAATGCCGGGTAACCGATAATTTCAGGAAGCTTGTCACAACGGGTGATCGCGTTTTCAGCCCTTATTTTTTCTTGAAGGCCGTTTAATACAATTGCAAGCATCTCGTTCAGATCAACCCTGGTCATTTGCTCCTCTGAACTGATTTTTGAGAATGCTACAATATCATCAGTCAGCAATTTCATTTTTTGTATCGCGGCCTGTGCCCGTCGTATATTGGCCTTTCCGGCATCGGATAAATTCTTCGCATCATTATTTATGATAAACTCCATTGAATTATAAAGATTCTTCAGCGTCTCATTGTAATCATTCGCAGCTATCGTATTAAAAGTTTTTAACTCAGAACTCAGCGCTTCCAGTTGCCTGTTCTTGAAAAATAAAGCTTTATTCAACTGCATGATCTTTTCCTCAGCCTGTTTTGCTATCGTTACATCTTCGCGAAAAAGAATCAGCCCATTATTGAATTTCCTGCCTTTTAGATGGTACCATCTGTTATGACCATTCTCATCCAGCTCAAAAATCACATCTAACGGTTCATCCTTTTCAACAGCCTTTACAAAAAGATCGAAAAGGCCTTTATCCTTTTTCCATGGATACAGAGATAATAAAAATTTACCACTGAGATCCTCATTGCCTCCGTAGGCTGCTTTACTTCCCATTAAATACCTGAAATCTGTAATTGCATTCCTGTCCTTTACAGTTTCCAGTATCTGTACTTCATTTGAAATTGTTTCAAACACTGTTTCTAATAACTGAAAATCCGGATTCAAACTCATATTAAGACCATTAACTTTTTTAGTTAAGAATAATTCAGCCGACAACTTCCTGTAGAATTAAAAAGTGCTGACAGAATGATTAAAATAAAGGGATCTCAAAAACAGGGATCGTTAACAAGAAATTGGTGGCGAATAAATTTGTATGTAAAATTCCAGCTTGTCCAGCGGTTAGAAATGTGAAGTTAAGAGAGCTTGACGAATAAATACTCTTTATGAAAAATTTTATTTAAAGACAAATTATTTTTTACCATATATGGGTTATTAATGAGGTATGAGTTTTGTAGGACTAACAGGAATGGATCAAAAAAATTTCAATGTAGAAGGAAGATTAAAAAAATTTCAACTTACGATAGGAGAAAAAATTGCATACGTTGAAATCATTTCACTGACTAATTATATATGCTCAGTGGAATTTTCCGGACAAGAACCCATATTCATCACCAGGATCAGGGATAAGAATAATAAGTCATGTTGGGTATCCATTCCACAAGGCAATGATGAGCTGGCTGCTGGTGTAGGCAGATATATTGATGAGCAGCTTCACCCTGGTGAATAAAAGTCAGAAACACCATTTGATTTTCAGGCTTTGCCGGATATTATCATTAAACTCTCTGAAAACAATTTCCTGTAGATTTGCAATCCATCTTCGGGTGGTGGCGCAGCCCGGTAGCGCATTTGCATGGGGTGCAAGAGGTCGCTGGTTCGAATCCAGTCCACCCGACATTGTCTGCCTAAGCCTTAGTGAAGGCAGACTTCTTATAATAGATTTATCCGCCGCTAAAGGTTTTGCGGATAAATCGGGCAGTAGCGCAGCCCGGTAGCGCACTACGTTCGGGACGTAGGGGTCGCTGGTTCGAATCCAGTCTGCCCGACAAATGAAAAGGTTCTGATAAAAAGGAACCTTTTTATGTTTTATGTATATATCATAGAATCAATCAAAACTTCAACATGGTACTACGGTTTCACTGAGCGATCTCCAACACAACGACTATATGAACACAACGGCAATCATCACCATTTTACTGCTAATAAAGGACCCTGGAAACTAATCTTCATCCGAAATTTTGAAAACAAAAAGGGCGCTCTGAGTTTCGAAAGAAAATTAAAGTCCATCCGCAACAAAGTCTTTATAAAAAAAGAATTCGAAAAATACTTTTTGAACGAATAGCGCATCCCGATTGGTCGGGAGGGTCGCTGGTTCGAATCCAGTCTGCCCGACTTCGCCCCGCCGAAGCTTTAGCGAAGGCGGGCTCTCTTGTTGCAGTTTTTGCTAAAAAGAAATTGAAGGCAGCCGGATTCTTTCAATAAAAAAGCACTTGCTAAAAATGAAGTGCTTTTTTACTATTGTAAACTTATCACTTTAGTTACTAGTTGCTGAACCAACTGTTGACGATATTTTTTGCGCTCTTTGTGAGAAAGTTCCATTCTCAATATACCTGATCTGTAAACTATCATTTCCCGTTGATCCCGGAATACCGGCAAGAAGAACGGTATAGGCATGCTGTTGCTGAAGTGTAATCGTACGGCTCTTATTAATAGAACCTCCATTATTTACCCGGATATTTACGTCACCCGGGGTGACCGCCGTAAAAACGGAAACAGATGCAAAAGGAGCATTGTTATTTATCACATTATTACCATTGGCTGATATCGTAACAGCAGGTGAAGATGAATCATTAATCGCATTTACATACCTGATATATGCCTGGCTGGTAGAAAGACTGTCAAAATTATCATTCACAATTACATTTTTGTAATGGCCTTTGTTTCCTGTTACAAATAGTGAATAATATTTCTGTGGTTCAAAATTGTAAGTTGATGAATCAAGGAAATTATTCGAATCATAGTCAAAACTTTGAACGAGCCTGCTGCCGGAATAGACAGTCAAATAATTGCCGGTGTAACTGGTAAACGACAAGGGAAGATTAGTGATCGGGTTTCCTGAAAGAGTAACAGTAACCGCCTTATCGGTTGCAAGATTGAATGCCATTAAACCTGAAACAGGAGCATTATTGTTCATATTATTATCAGATTTATGACAAGCAACGAATACAACACTTAAAACAAATACGCTGGCCACGGGCAGCACGCGACGAAAAAATAAAAGTTTCATACGGTATATATTTAGTTAATAAAAAGCTTTACTCCTGGCGGTTAAATTTTTATTGCTGGGATGGTTTTGTTTTATCGCAGAGATGGCTTTGAGAAATGAAGCATTAGCGGGCCGTAAAATTATGCATGGATAAGTAAACCAAATGAATGATAAAAAAACTTAAGCTTGCCTTAACAATTGAAGGTACGTTAAGCAGTGGGTCAGTCGCTTATTCAGCTCACGATTTAAATCGTGGGCTATCATAAAAAGAATTCAAACTGACCCACTACCATATATTAAGCTATTTTTTCAATTCAAAAAACAAAGTTTACCTTCGCCGCTTAATGAATATTCTCATTAAGCAAGCTTACATCGTTGATCCCACCTCTCCTTTCAACGGACAAATCACAGATATTTTTATTGAAAACGGAATCATCAAAGAAATCAATAAGAATTTGCATGTCAGGGCTGATAAAGAGATCGGGTTGGATGGCCTTCATATTTCGCCAGGATGGATGGATGTATTTGCCAATTTTGCTGATCCCGGTTACGAGTTTAAAGAAACGCTTGAAACAGGAGCCCAGGCAGCTGCGACAGGCGGGTTTACAGATGTGGTGGTGATCCCGAATACAAATCCGGTGATTCATAATAAAGCAAATATTGAATACATCATTCATAAAAGCAGGTCATTGATCGCAAATGTCCATCCTATGGGCGCTATTACGAAAAATGCAGAGGGCAAAGAATTGGCGGAAATGTATGATATGCAAATGAGCGGTGCTGTTGCATTCGGTGATGGAATAAATTCTGTTCAGTCTTCCGGCTTACTTTTTAAAGCTCTCCAATACGTAAAGGCTTTTGATGGAATTATTATGCAGTTACCCGATGATAAAACTATCAATCCTCAGGGCGTGATGAATGAAGGAATTGTTTCAACTCAATTAGGATTACCCGGCAAACCGGCCATAGCAGAGGAATTAATTATTGCAAGAGATATCGAGCTCGCAAGATACGCTGAATCGAAAATTCATTTTACAGGAGTCAGCACAAAAAAATCTCTTGAATATATACAAAGGGGAAAGCAAAACGCTTCTGTTAGCTGTTCGGTCACGCCTTATCATTTATTTTTTTGTGATGAAGATCTAAAAGATTATGATACGAACCTGAAAGTAAATCCGCCATTGAGAACAAAGGAAGATCGTGATGCCCTGCGTGCCTCTGTTCTTGACGGAACGGTAGATTGCATAGCTACGCATCACTCACCCCATGAGTACGATAGCAAAATAATTGAATTTGAATCTGCGAAATATGGGATGATCGGTTTGGAAACAGCTTATGCAGTGTTAAATACCTGCTTTGAAGGCATTGCACAGCAGAAATTAATTGAGTTACTTTCTCACAATCCGCGGAAAATTTTTCAGAAGGAAATTGCCGGTATTCGCGAAAATGAAAAAGCATGCCTTACCTTGTTTCATCCAAAGCAAAAATGGACAGTAAAGGAAACTGATATCAGATCAAAATCAAGGAATTCGCCATTCGTTGGCAAGGAGCTAACCGGGAAAGTCATTGGCATAGTTAACAAAGAGCAATTATTTTTTAACCACTAAAAATTTTTTTATGGAAGAAAAAAAAGTAATGACACATGTAACTAAAGGCTTGCTTGTGTCTCTCATATTAATTGTTTTAGGAATTGTCGCTCATTTTGCGGGCATTGAAAATCAAAGCTGGTATCGCTGGCTGCCACTTATCATTTTGTTTGTTGCAATTATATGGGCATGCGTCAATTATTCCACACAAATGAATAACCAGGTTACTTTTGGAAATTTGTTTGCACATGGCTTTAAAATGAGTGCAGTAATCACTGTTATTTTGATACTTTGGAGCGTTCTTTCGATAACATTGATCTTTCCCGAAATAAAAGAAAAAGCTATTGAAACAGCACGTCAGCAAATGGAGGATGCCGGAAAAATGAATGATTCACAAATTGAACAAGCCTTAGATGTAACGAGGAGGTTTTTTATGGTCTTTGTTATTGGTTTCACTTTATTAGGAACGCTGATAGTGGGAGCAATTGCTTCTCTTATAGGCGCTGCTGTTGCTAAAAAGAAACCCGTTAATCCACTTGATCAAATGAGCATGTAATGGATATTTCCATTGTTATTCCTTTTTTGGATGAAGCTGAATCATTACCCGAGCTAACGGAATGGATACGACGTGTGACTAATGAAAATCATTTGTCGTATGAAATCATAATGGTAGATGATGGAAGCAGCGATCATTCATGGCGGGTGGTTGAAGAACTTCATCAAAAAAATTCGAATATCAAAGGCATAAAACTTCAGCGCAATTATGGAAAATCCGCAGCATTGAATGAAGGATTCCGCGCTGCGAAAGGTGACATTGTAATTACCATGGATGCCGACCTCCAGGATAGTCCTGATGAAATCCCCGCGCTCCGTCGCATGATCATTGAAGATGGCTATGATCTCGTAAGCGGATGGAAGAAAACGAGACATGATCCTATTTCAAAGACATTGCCTTCTAAATTTTTTAACTGGTTTACGACAAGAGTTTCAAAAATTAAACTGCATGATTTTAATTGCGGTTTGAAAGCATATAAATTAAAAGTGGTCAAAAGCATAGAGGTGTATGGAGAAATGCATCGGTATATTCCTTTGCTGGCAAAATGGTCGGGGTTTAAAAAAATCGGAGAAAAAGTGGTTGAACACCGCCCAAGAAAATATGGAAAGTCAAAATTTGGAATGGGAAGACTTATCAAGGGAGGCTTAGATCTTACCTCTATTTTATTTGTAGGTAAATACGGTAAACGTCCCATGCATTTTTTTGGAACCTGGGGGAGCCTGTTTTTTCTCGCTGGTTTTGGCATTTCTGTTTATTTGGTTATTTCAAAAATCATCGATAAAAATTTTGCACTCACCAACCGGCCAGGATTTTATCTTGCCCTGGCTACTACCATTATCGGTACTCAACTTTTCGTGACTGGTTTTGTTGCTGAGCTTATCTCCCGAAATGCTCCCGGAAGAAACAATTATCTTATTGAAGAAAAGCTGGGATTGTAATGCAAAAGATCATTATCATAGGCCCGGCACATCCTCTGCGTGGCGGATTAGCCACATTTGATCAGCGACTGGCAAAAGAATTCAATGAACAGGGCGATGATTGCTCTATTTATTCCTTTTCACTGCAATACCCTTCCTTTTTATTTCCCGGAAAAACTCAGTACAGTGATGAGCCTGCACCAAAAGATCTGAAGATTTTTTCAGTCATTAATTCAATCAATCCCTTTAATTGGGTCAAAGTTGGCAATCGTTTAAAAAATGAAAGAGCCGATATTATCGTGGTTCGTTACTGGCTTCCATTTATGGGACCCGCACTGGGAACGATTCTCAGGAAAATAAGAAAGAATCATCACACAAAAATTATCTGCATTGCCGATAATATTATTCCTCATGAGCACAGACCGGGTGATAAAGCGTTTACAAAATATTTCTTAAAAACCTGTGATGCGTTTATTACAATGAGTTCAAAAGTAATGGATGACCTTAAAAAATTCCAGCCGGGTAAACCCTGTAAATTAGTTCAGCATCCTTTGTATGATAATTTCGGTGAGCCTATTACAAAGTCAGAAGCAAGAGAGAAATTAAAAATTAATAATGAAGAAAGAATAATTCTTTTCTTTGGATTCATCCGAAAATACAAAGGGCTTGACATTTTATTAGATGCAATGAAAATATTGAAGGGAAACCCGAAATCTGAAATCCGAAATCTGAAACTGCTTATTGCCGGTGAATTTTATGAAGATGAAAAACCCTACCAGGAACAAATTGACAAGCTGGGCATTCGGGACGACCTGGTATTACGAACTGATTTTATTCCCGACAGTGAAGTGAAATATTATTTATGTGCTGCAGATGCGGTGATACAACCTTACCGAAATGCTACTCAAAGTGGTGTGACTCCGCTTGCCTATCATTTTGAAAAACCGATGATCGTAACAAATGTTGGAGGATTGGCTTCGCTGGTACCGCATGAAAAAGCAGGATTGGTTGCAGAGCCAACGGCTGAGTCCATTGCTAATGCTATTCTTCGTTTTTACCAATTAGGAGAAAATTATTTTTTACCCCATCTTCGCAGCGAAAAACAAAAATATAGCTGGACGAATATGGTGAGTGCGATAAAAGAATTGGCTGCTTCGTCAAACGTCAGACGTGAGACGCGAGTCGTGATATAATACCTCACGACTCACGTTTGACGTCTCACGTGAAAGCTGAATAGAATTGGTGCAGTACAAGTGAGTGACACAACAGAAGCTTAATAGTAGCACAGTAGCCCGGGCAAAAAATCATTTAGATCAAATAAATCAGCGTAATCAGCGGTACATGATATATAGAAGCAAAGCTCCTTTACGAATCGGATTAGCCGGTGGTGGAACAGATGTGAGTCCGTATAGCGATCTATATGGAGGCGCCATTTTAAATGCTACTTTATCTCTGTATGCACATGCTACCATCGAACCCATCGATGAAGGAGGAATTGTTTTTAATTCAATTGACCAGCAACAGGAAGAAAGTTTTGACCCGGTAGCTAAAGGGGGAAATAAAGAATTACCTGTAAATGAAAAACTGATCCTGCTAAAAGGTGTTTATAACCGCATCCAAAAAGACTATGGGATCCCTGCAAAAAATTTTCGATTGTCCACGTTTGTAGATGCACCGGCTGGTTCGGGATTAGGAACTTCATCAACATTGGTGGTAGCCATCATTGGCGCATTTACTGAAATGCTGAGATTGCCGCTTGGCGAATATGATATGGCGCATTATGCTTATGAAATCGAAAGAAAAGACCTCGGACTTGCAGGAGGAAGGCAGGATCAATATGCGGCTACGTTTGGCGGAGTCAACTATATGGAATTTTTTGATGATGATAAAGTGATCGTAAACCCGCTCCGGATCAAACAACAATACCTGTTTGAACTTGAAAATAATTTACTGTTGTACTATACATCGAAAAGTCGCGAGTCGGCAAAAATTATTGAACTGCAGGCCAGCAATGTGGTTGCCAAAAAAGAGGCACCTATTGAAGCCATGCACCAGTTAAAACAACAGGCACAAATGATGAAAGAAGCATTGTTGAAAGGCCGGTTGAATGAGATCGGTGAAATTTTAGATTTTGGTTTTCAGCAAAAAAGAAAAATGGCCGCCGGCATAAGTAATGATCTAATGGATGAAATTTATGAAACAGCAAAAACAGCAGGAGCGACAGGAGGCAAAATATCCGGAGCAGGTGGTGGCGGGTTTATGATATTTTATTGCCCGGGAAATACAAAATATAATGTGGTGAAAAGCCTGGAGAAATTTGGAGGTGTTCATCGCAGGTATCAGTTTGTTGAACATGGACTGACGACATGGACAGTGTAATGAGAACCACGATTTATTGGATTAATAAAGATTATCAGGATATGGATAAGATCAAAAATATTATACAGGCCTCAATCAACGTAAAGCAATTGGTTTTAAAGGATGAAGAACTAATTTCCACAATTGAAAAAGTTGTGAATGTTATTGTGAATGCTTTTAAGAATGGTAAGCGTGTTTATTTCTGTGGCAATGGCGGAAGCGCTGCGGATGCACAACACTTGGCAGCGGAATTTTCAGGTCGATTTTATACTGACAGGAAAGCCTTGCCGGCAGAGGCTTTGCATTGCAACACCTCTTACCTGACTGCCGTCGCAAACGATTATAGCTATGATGTTGTTTATTCAAGGATCATAGATGGAATCGGGCAGGAAGGTGATGTGCTGATCGGCCTGTCTACTTCAGGTAATTCAAAAAATATTATAAAAGCATTTGAAACTGCGAAAGAGAAAAAAATTATAACAGTTGGTTTTACCGGGAGCAGCGGCGGAGCCATGAAAGCATGCAGCGATCATCTCATCAATATTCCTTCTAATGATACCCCACGAATACAGGAAAGCCATATCATGGTGGGTCATATTGTTTGCCAGTTGGTAGAAGAAAAATTGTTTGCCTCCGTCCCCTAACGCTTACGCTAAAGCTTGTGACTCCGCTAAAGCTTCGGCGACACGCAGACAGCGTCGGCGCAAAGAGGAGTTTATGAAAGTCTTTTTCTTGTAACATTTAGAAAATGCGGGATAAAATAAATAGTACAGATTCAAATCTAAGTTCCTCCATTAGGAGGACAGGGGGCGAAGCAATCATATTAGCCGGCGGTTTGGGAACAAGACTTCGCGAAGTAGTTTCTGATCTTCCAAAATGCATGGCACCGGTTGCGGGTCAGCCATTTCTTAAGCATGTCATCCGCTATTTGCTTTCACAAGGCATCGAAAAATTTATTTTTTCATTGGGTTACAAACATGAAATAATTGAAGAATTTCTCAATGATCAATTTCCAACCGTTAACTACCAGGTTTCCATTGAACAGGATCCACTGGGAACAGGCGGTGCCATACAACTGGCTTGCAAAAGAGCAACAGAAACCGATATAATTGTTGTAAACGGAGACACCATTTTTAAATCGAATTCAGAAGATGCCTTTGCGATGCACATTCAGAACAAAGCCGAATGTACATTGCTGTTGAAACCCATGCAGAATTTTGATCGCTATGGGGCCGTTGAATTAGATGATGACTATACAGTCAAAAACTTCAGGGAGAAACAATTTTTTCAAACGGGAGATATCAACGCCGGCGTATACGTTTTGAATGTAGAAAGCTTTCTCGATAAAGATTTTCCTGAAAAATTTTCTTTTGAAAAAGACTATCTCGAAAAATTCTATACAACAAAAAAAATATACGGATTGATCCGCGACGCATATTTCATAGACATTGGCATACCTGCAGATTTTAACAAGGCCCAGGAAGAGCTAAGGCAAATCCCATTGCATCTTGAAAATATTACTGCAGGCTGGACAGTTTTTTTAGACCCGGATGGCGTCATTAATTATGAAAAGGAAGATGATTACATATTAAGCTGGGATGAGTTTGAATTTTATCCCGGTGTCACAGATGCCATCCGGCTACTCTCAAAAAAATTTAATACGATAATCATGGTCAGTAATCAGCGTGGTATTGGCAGAGGGTTAATGAGCGAAGAAGATCTATTGGACATTCAGCAAAAAATGAAGACACGGATTGAAGAAGATGGCGGCCGCATCGATAAAATTTATTATTGTATTGCTACTGACTCCAAACATTTTTTTCGAAAACCAAACCCCGGTATGGCTTTGCAGGCTACAAAAGATTTTCCGGCAATTGATCTTTCCAAAACAATTATGATCGGTAATAAGCTTAGTGATATGCAATTTGGTCGTAATGCGGGAACTTATACCGTTTACCTGGAGACCACTCATCCCCGTCAAATGCTGCCACATCCGGATATAGATCTCACCTTTGATTCCTTGTTGGATTTTGCCAAAGCTTTGTAAAATTTTCTCAGCCTGCACTTTTTAGCAGTGTTTAACGTTATTTCCATCTGAATTGTACAGTAACTTCGTTTTAATTATGACGCATTTAATTTCACGCAAAAATTCTTTTAAATTTCTCAGCCTTTTATTTGCAATCGTTTTACTTGCTCAAATCTCGAGTGCACAAAAAATTCTTTCCGCCGATAGAAAAAAATTAGAACAAAAGGAAGACTCATTAAAAAATTTAGCTGCTGATATTATCCTGGACAGCCTTACAGAGACACGCATCCGGTCAGACAGCACGTTTACGAAAACGCTGATCCGCGCACTGCAAATAAAAAATTCTTTTTACCATCCTTTTGATTCCGTCCAGGGCGTTTCAAAATTGTATGCGCCGGACAGCACCTTCAGAATTTTTACCTGGAACTTACAAATAAACGATTACTGGTCTCTTCAAAGAGGCGCTATACAAGAAAGAACGAATGATGGCTCATTAAAACTTATTGGATTGCATGATGCTTCTGCATTCACACCCGATGCTGATGATTCTGTCCGTAGCAAAAACAATTGGATCGGCGCAGTGTATTATGATATAGTAAAAACAAGTTACAATGGAAGAAATTATTATACCCTGATCGGGTTTGACAATAATAATGCGATGAGCAATAAAAAATGGATCGAGGTTTTGTCATTTGATGAAAATAATCAGCCTGTATTTGGTGGTAAATATTTCAGCTATGAAAAAGATAGCATAAAAAGAGAACCTCAATTTCGCTTTAGCCTCGAATATAAAAAAGAAGCCCGCGCTATTTTAAAATATGACAAGGAAGATAATCTTATTATCATTGATCACCTGATATCAGAAACAGATGAACCGGAAAATAAATGGACCTATGTTCCCGATGGAGATTATGAGGCTTTCAAATGGCAGAATGGAAAATGGCTCCATATAGACAAATTATACCACTTCAAACTGCAGGAA
>Ga0207159_1056_pt1 | contig 26708 bp, 36 predicted proteins | sample Alteio_BWMinHeat_23_FD_153511 | JGI IMG/M metagenome (GOLD analysis project Ga0207159, IMG submission 153511) | Enriched cells from forest soil in Barre Woods Harvard Forest LTER site, Petersham, Massachusetts, United States -... | ecosystem: Environmental > Terrestrial > Soil > Temperate forest >... | reverse complement strand
GTGACTGCCGATGTTATGGTGCATTTCTCATGCCAACCGTAGACATGAATCTTAATAGACTCCATTACAAACGATTAGTGTTAACTGTGGATAAAGATCCCATGAAAATCCCGTAAAATGACGAGATGGACATCGACAATTTTCGAGACCGAGCCCGTGACCGAGTCCGAGACCGAACTTCTAATGCACGGAGTCGGGCTCGGTCTCGGTCTCGGTCACGGCCTCAAAGAAGGTCTCAAAAAAAAAGGAAGGGGGTGGATCCCGTAAAATGACGAGATGGACATCGACAATTTTCGAGACCGAGCCCGTGACCGAGTCCGAGACCGAACTTCTAATGCACGGAGTCGGGCTCGGTCTCGGTCTCGGTCACGGCCTCAAAGAAGGTCTCAAAAAAAAAGGAAGGGGGTGGATCCCGTAAAATGACGAGATGGACATCGACAATTTTCGAGACCGAGCCCGTGACCGAGTCCGAGACCGAACTTCTAATGCACGGAGTCGGTCTCGGGCTCGGGCTCGGTCACGGCCTCAAAGAAGGTCTCAAAAAAAAGGAAGGGGGTGGATTTCTCCACCCCTTCCCAAACCAAAAGGAGAGAACTTAGGATACTTAGCTAAAATCGATACTTCGGCCTTCTTTCTCGGCACGATAGAGTTCCATTGCAGTGTGTTTTACTGTCTCAAGGCCACCAGAGAACCCTACCTGTCTCATCAGTTGATCCACATAACCAAGTTCAGTTTGGAGATAGTCATTCATAGACTCTAAACGGGCGATTTTTTTCTGAAGATCTACTTTTTTCATATAGCCTCCATGGGTTGTGACTCATGATCTTGTAGGTGCAATTCTCATGCCAACCCAAGAACTTAAAGTTAGCCCTGAACCGTCTTATTATTTATTATGTACTCGGCTCAGGGCTTTATGAGAAGGGTCTATTAATACGACTATGCATTGATGAACAGTTCCCATTAGAAGCGTTTCATGTTAACGGGAGATAAAGATCAAATAAAAATTTCATAAAATTGCATCCTGCACTCGTCCCAGTTTGCTGTAAGGCGGCGCAGAGCGCTACCCGCTGTCTACCTATTGACAGAGAAAATGGGATCGGGCACCGTAAGACGATAAACAATAAAGGTGCTCACATGACATTCTTAAGACTATTTTTGCTGGTATTAACATCTGGTCCCTTACAGCTGATTTCCACCCAGGAGGACACTAACGTGCTCATCTACGGTGATTCGGTGCAGATAAGCTCCGAAATCAACGAAGGAGAAACTATCGTCGCCAAAAAACCCATTCAAGGGACCTTGATGATCACCCATGACGAGAAAAACCCCGTTGATCTTAACAGCGTTACAATGGGTGGCAAACACCTGAAACTTGAGTTTGTAAAAACTGTGAGCATGTCCTCCTACAGCAACCTTGGTGTAGATGTGTATCAATTTCAGCTAGAGGGCATGGACTCAGGATTTCAAACCCTGCCTCCTATCAAAGTCAAGGTGGGTGGCAAAGAGTACGAAGCCCCTCCCCTAATGATACGCGTTCCAGACTAACCCCAAAGGAATCTCATGAAATCTCTTAGCTATCCGTTTTTTATAGCCCTAACCCTATTCACACATGCTTTTGGGGGCATCATTTCCCATGAATGTCTGGACAGGCAAGGGGTGTATGGCACCACCACGACCGTATTTCATGGTTCCGCTGTAGAACCAACCATCGCCGTCAACCCCAGGAATAAGGACAACATCGTGGCGGCATGGCAGCGAGATCGTATCTCTAACGGAGCTGCTTTAAATGCGGGCATCGCCTACACCAAAGACGGAGGTAAAAGCTGGCATCGAAGCAAAGTCCCCTTCCAAATATGTCAAGGAGGGATAAGTCAACGCTCTGGTGATGAGTGGCTCAGTTTTGCCGCAGATGGCAGTAAAGTCTATCTTTGCGCCGCGATGCTTAATGCCACCCAAGAACCCAATACTGACAAACAGTCTGGAGTCGTCGTCACAATATCAGAAGACGGCGGTGCTAGTTGGAGCCAGCCCCAGTACCTATTCTCAAGCATGGGATATATCTCCGAACCCACAGGGCAGTTTGCAAACTCTGATAAGACTTCCATCACTGCCGATCCTAACGATCCAGATCGAGCCATCGCTGTCTGGGCGACGTTTAATCCTAATACATCCTCACATGGTGATGCCAACAGCAGTTATACAATCGATGGGGGAAGAAACTGGTCCTCTGTCCAGCTCGTCTATGATCCATTTCCAGACCTTACAAAACATGGGTTGAGTAATGGGATACAAAACGATAACCATGCCAGTAACAACGTGGTGGTCATCTTGCCAAAGCGTTTCACATTGCCGTGGAAGGATAGGTGTAAGCATCTTCGTTTCAGTGGCGATTGGTTGAACTTCACGACCCGTGTCTATGCCAAGAAAAACGCCACCGATGCACAATTTACAAATGATGCCTTCCCCTTTCAGTTTTCCCTTACCGACATCGCTGTCGTCAGATCCAAAGACCAAGGTACCACTTGGGAGCCTGATGCTCAGCTGGTTGTTCCCCAATTTGTCAACAATCTAACCTATACTGGTGGATATACTTATGACATGGCGGGAAACATTACAGGCGGAGTAGGAACCTTGATGCGCAATGACCAAACCCTCCCCTCCTACAATGTCAACCCGCAAAATGGATTTTTGTATGTCGTATATCAATCCAGCACGTTTAGATCCGATCAACTGCAACAAATTGGGATTGTAACTTCACGCGATGGAGGACATACCTGGTCAAAAGGCGCCAGAGCAAGCCGTACGCCCCCTCATGCTGCAAACCCCCAAGCTTTTGGACCTTTTGTCGCAGTTACTAAGACAGGGCGCGTAGGAGTCCTCTACTTCGATTTTCGTAAAGATGATAAATCAGATCCCATCCAGACCAAAATGGATGCATGGCTCGCCATCTACCAAGAAGTGAAAAATCCCAAAGGGGGGAGCACAGGAATCGGATTAGACTTTGTGAAGGAAATTCGTCTTTCTCCCTCTTCATATATTGCACAAAATGGTCCTAAAACCTCACAAGGGGTTATGACGGATGGCGACTATCTATTCCTTACTGCAAAAGATGACGACTTCTTTGCCATCTACACCAAGTCATTCAATGGACCTTTCAACCCAGCCACCGTCTTCTTCGTAGACCCCGTTCACAATGCCACCGTTTTGCTTGATAATAACCTGCGTACCGCCCCTTTCGTAAGCATCGTTAAAAACACAATAGAAGGAGCAGAACTCATCTCAACAACAAGACTCAAATGAGTTGACTAAATATATTGTTTGAGGTACAATCTTCTAATAATAACTAAAAATAGAAATGGAGTTTATTTCATGACAATACAATATAACACCACCACATCGCAGAGTTTACTATCCACAAGAGTCTATTTCGAACCTTATTGTTCTCAAAATGATGGAGGCATTCTCAGTCACTCGAGAATCACAGCATTCGTACTCCGATTATTCGGCCTCATCGTGGACGTCAAGGATAGGGAAGGAAAAAACTTCTATCTCAATAAAATCAGCCTCATCCGGTGGTTGAAATCCCATCATGCAGACACATCTCTACCCACCTATATCGATAGAATTAATAAGGTCTGCGCTGATCTACAACAGAGGAATACATGCCCGACAAATACTTCTGGGGTCGGCGCACCACAAAATACGACGGCAACACCCCAAAAGGCCTCCAGCGAAGTTCAAAACCCATTCATCAATTGGATGAAAACGGGAACATCGGACTGGCTATCAGCGACTCCATCGCAAAATGCCATCTATGAATTTAAAATAGATAGTCTGAAGAAACCTAGTTCAAGCCTTTTAACTGGATTTAGCCAAACGATGATCCATGATAAATTGGCTACTCAGATCGTATCCAGTGCTAATGTAACAAAAGGTCAGGTCACCCAAGCACGCAAAGCTGTTCAGGAATGGCTTCAAAATCATCCTGAATATGTCGGTCAACGCGTTAGCATCAGGGCGAATAACAACCTCGTCGATGTTATCGTTGTTGGGAAGAAAGAAAACCTAACAAATGGAAGATGGACACTCTTCTCAAATGGAACTGGCGAAATTGGTGAATGGGCCTTTCAAAATCACATCCATCGCGCAAAAGAACTCAATAGCAATTTGGTTTTTTTCAGCTATCCAGGCTCTAGCGGAAGTCGTGGAACCATGGCACGAAATAATCTGATCTCTTCCTATCTCGGTGTTGCAAACTTTGTCAAAGAGGTCATTGAACCCATGCAGATGATTTACTGGGGAACATCCCTGGGCGGCGGAGTCCAAGGATATGCTCTCAAATATTATAAACCGAATCCCTCATCCAAGCATGTATTTGTCAAATATCAAACCTTCACAAAAATTAGTCCCGTCGTTGAGTATCATGCACAAAAACAAGGGGGGGTTGCCTCGTGGTTAGCTAGCTCCGTTTCCATTGATAATCTTGTCAAAAATGCCAAATGGCAGCTGCATTCGGTTAAAACGTCTCGCTCCCTACAACATCCTGAAATTATCGTTCAGACGGCTAACACCCTTCATCCACAAAAAGCTGAAGACATTTTGCCTGACGGCTGCTTCGAGGCCCAGACCTCCTTAGCAACGGAACTTCTTAAAGATGGGCCAAAACCCAATAAGAAGTTTATCGGTGTACAAGCTATGCACTGCCAAGCCTTAACTAGGGAAGAGACCAATGAGCTCAATCATGCGGTTCTGAAAGCCCTCGAGCCCAGTTTTGCAGGGTTCTAGAAATAAAAGTGGACGATGTGGACTTAGTGGAAAACGCAGATATATTTTGTCCACATCGTCCACGATGTCCACACCGTCCACTTAGTCCATAGTCCATAGTCCATTACTTACTGGAAATCTTGGTAATGAGATCCTTAAAGGTATAGAGTTCGGGATCATAGTAGTCGATTTCGCCCGTCTCAATGGTATAGTACCAGCCATGCAATTCGAGCTGCTTATCGTCAACGCGCTTTTTAATAAATGGATAGGTCAACAAATTCTCTAATTGGAAGATCACAGAGATCTTCTCAGTCACTTCATAGAGTTGTTCTTTAGACCCTTTGTCATTGATAGTTTGCATGGCCATCTTCTTGGCGGGTTCTCCATACCGTATCCACTTATCGACAAGCCCTAACTTCGCGGGATCGAGTTTGTCATAAAGTCCCTTTATCGCTCCACAGTGGCTATGTCCACACACGATGATATGCTTTACTCCTAGCACCTCTAAAGCATATTGAAGAGTAGCCGCGACGCCATCAGGACAGGTCTCTTGAAAAGGCGGAACAAAGTTCCCAGCGGTTCTAATCACAAACAAATCCCCCGGACGTGTATTTGTAATCAGACTCGGCACTACGCGCGAATCGCTACACCCTATATATAAGGTTTGAGGACTCTGCCCTTGTTCAACCAACCGAACAAATTCCTGTTCATGCTGCTTAAAATAGAGATCTTTGAAATCCTGGTGCCCTTTGGCATACTTTAGGGTCTCATCAATCAGTTCATCTTTTGCCGCGACTCCCATCATTGCACAGCCAAACACTAAAAATAGAAAAAATTGTCTCATCTTTGACCTCATAGATTGCACTCTTTATCTTCCTTTGCTATGTTATACCATATATAAAAAAAGGAGTTGATGTGCCAGACTTATTTCTTCTTCTCATGATTGCATTCATTGTCATTGTCCTCGCAATCGCCTGCCTCGCCATCGGATGGCTAATCACAGGAAAGACCAAAATCGAGAGGGGTGCCTGCGGCCGAGACCCCACTCAAAAGAAAGACGAAAGCTGCAGTACAACAACATCTTGCAACCTCTGTTCGCCTGAAAAAAAAGAGAATGGTAAACAACCATGATCCTTTATCAGCAGCAGGATCCAGCGACCATTCAATCCCTCTTTAACAGTATTGCCACACGGTATGATAGATCGAATGCCCTCTTATCTTGCGGACTCTATAAATATTGGAATCGGGAGCTTATCCACAGGGTGCTGATGGCGACAAAACCCCACACCCTTCTTGACCTATGCGCCGGAACTGGAGACATCGCCTTCGATTATCTCAAAAGATCCCCAGTGCCCTGTGAGACCTATCTTGTCGACTTTAGCTCAGAGATGTTAGCTTGCGCAAAAACTAAAGGCGAAATCCTATTCCCGACGAAACAGAGTTCTCTTCACTATATCGAAGCCGATGTCCTGCAGCTGCCTCTCCAAAATGAATCTGTGGACTGCGCCACCATCGCCTATGGAATCCGCAATGTACAATCGCCTTTGAAGTGCATGCAAGAGGTCTATCGGGTCCTATGCCAAGGCGGACATTTTGGCATCCTCGAGCTCACACGACCCCAAAATCGCCTCTTACATTTTGCTTACCGAATGTATATGAAAACCTTTCTGCCACTAATTGGAAAAGCCGTTACGACAAATAAAGAAGCCTATCTGTACCTTTTGAGGACCATCGAAGCCTTTGTTCCTCCCTCAGAGCTCGTGACGATGATGAAATCTACAGGATATCAAGACGTGACATGCAAACCCCTTATGGGAGGAATCGCCACCATCATTATAGGACATAAGAAATGACATTTACCTATCAGCTGCCTATTTCTTTTCACCTTACAGATGCGGGAGGAATTCTATTTTACAGCCATGTCTTTACATTAGCTCATCAAGCCTATGAACAGTTTGTCACGCAAAAACTGGGTTATAGTTGGAACGATTGGTTTCAAAATGCGCAATGGACCGTTCCCCTAAAGCATGCTGAAGCCACTTATCATAGCCCCCTCTATGTGGGCCGCCAGTGTGTGATCGAAGTCGAAATCCTTGAGGTCAGCACAAGCTCTTTCGTCCTCGTGTCCCGTTTCAACCAAGCACAGGATGAATGTTGTGCCGTTACTAAAACCGTGCATGTCTTCTGTGATCGCATCCACTTCCAGAAATGCCCCATCCCTCCGCCCATTCGCCAGCTGCTGATCAACTGCAAGAGCCCTTAACCACACAAGTTGAAGGATTAGGATTAGGGGTCAGGCTTGCAAGATTGCAAGTTGAGATTGATCTGTCCATCTATCTCACTTGGTCGCAAATCAGGAGTTAGTTTTACAGGACCGATTCCAGATCATCAAGATATTTTCCCTTGGTTTCCTCCAGATCCTTCAAAACCCCCCATGTTGACTCTTCCGTTTCGAATTCTCGAATTTTAGTGCTTGTCATGTGTTCTTTACGATACTCTTTTAACCATTCGTACGACGAGCGTCCTCGCTTCGAGGGTTCATATGCCGCAACACTAGTCGGATTCTTTTTTATTTCATTCTGCTCTTTCTTCCATTCTTTCTCTAGCCGCCCCAGCTCTCTTTTTAAACTCATATATTTTATGATGTCATCATTATCCTGGCCTCCAGTTACAGGTGCAGGTGCAGTAGCGCGCTTTACTCTCCTGGCAGAAGTAAGATTATTTATTGCCTCCTTGGTTGCATTGTAATTCGTCGTCAACTCCTTCATTTTTTCACCCGACTCTTTTGTCAATATCCCAACCTCGACGTATTTGTCTATCTCGGGTGATCTGCTGCTATAGAAGGATAGATAGGCTAAGTCATTCGTGCTTATTTCATCAAAAATTTGTGGACCTTTTTCTTTCATTGGGTCAGGAAAGTTTGCCAATACGACCCCCCCAATAGCAGTGCCTATGACTCCCTGCGCTAGTATAGAAGCTCCTAAAATAAGCATGGCAACACCGACTACTGTTGCTACCCCGGGCGCTACTATTGATCCTAGGGTAGTCACAACTACTCCACCCGCGGATAAAGCACCTCCCCCTGCCGCAAAGAGAGCTTCTAGCACAGTTATCGACCCAAAAGCGATAAGCGAAATTTTCTTATCCTTATCATAATTTCCGGTTTTCGTTTCCCACTCACTTTTATTCTTAGCTGTATGTTGAGTAGTAAACTTATCGACACCAGAGATGTCGACGGGTTTGCTTGGCAATGGACTTGTAGTCATATTAACCCCCTGTATATAGTTTATATTAACTATTAAACAAAACAATATACTCTTTAGTTTATTATATTAATAGTTATTATTAATTGTCAAATCATGAAAAATGATTAGAGTCATGATTAGTGATTGGGGTCATGATTGGTCATTGATTGGGGTCAGGCTTGCAAGATGATTGGTGATTGGGGTCATGATTGGGGTGATTGGGGTCATGATTGGGGTCAGGCTTGCAAGATTGATTGGGGTCATGATTGGGGTCAGGCTTGCAAGATTGCAAGTTGAGATTGATCTGTCAGTAGATCATTTCAGATGATACCGTCCATTGCCTACTATTTAAGAACGACGAGTCAACTTGCAATCTTGCAAGCCTGACCCTAATCCTAATCATGCAATCTTGCAAGCCTGACCCTAATGATGACCCTAATGACTAATCACTAATCACGGAAAACCTTTAAGAGGTCGTCAAATCTAAGGCGGCGCGGAGCGCCGCACTCCAAGGAGCTCGCAGGCTCGCTCAAAAGAGAAAAGTCAAACCAAAGGGACGTCGCCAATGTGCTCAAGGCACTAAAACAGGGTCTAGCCCCAATGTAATCGCGAGGACCGGCAAGGAAGTTTGCTCGGGGCCAGACTCGAACCGGCACACCGTTGCTGGCAAGGGATTTTATGTCCCTAGAGTTTTCGTAACGTTACATGACACACCGTGCCATTACGAGATGGACCACCACCCTCTTTCCTTTGAAACTGTATCAATCTTCACATATTTGTATGTTTACATCTAAATATGTTGTCTGATATAATGAAGATGCAAACGATGGAGGTTTTTATGAAACAACATATGGTTAGATTAAGTTTTGATATTCCTGAGGACGAGCATACCATGTTAAAAATAGCATGTGCTCAGGCTAGATTGGCCATAAAAGACTTTGTCCACGCAATCATCTTAAAAGGAATTCAAGATTTCAAGAAAGACGCCTTTAAAAAAAGACTCAAAGAATCGATTCGTCAATCGAAAGAAGGCAAAGGCCGCGTTATAAGTTCCGATGAATTGGATGAGATGATTAAAGATGTCGACTAATGAATTCGATCTCAAATACACCGAGAACGCCGAAGATGATTTACTAGAATTGATCAATGATAAAGGGAAAAAAGCAGCTCTAAAAGCGGTTGTAAAAAGCCTTAAGCTGATGGGAAGCAATCTTAAACATCCCTCATTAAACACACACAAATACGATGAAATGGAAGGGCCGAATGGCGAAGATGTTTTCGAGTCATATGCTCAAAACAATACTCCTGGAGCCTATCGTATTTTTTGGCATTATGGGCCTGAAAAAAAGATGATTACGATACTTGAAATATGCCAGCATCCTTAGGATTACTCTGGGAGTCATCTTATTGATAGTCATTCTAAGAGCCTCTAGACTACGCCCTCACGAACCAAGGTGAATGGATTATTTTCGTAAGTGATACGTTGCTATCGTAAGAGATAAATACTCATCAAATGGGCATAGACCCATCTCTTCTCTACGTTTATCTAGATCATGCGGCATTTCTATAGGATAGGGTACTGCTCGCCCGTCTGCAAATCGAAACTGTGTTCCATATATTTGCGCATTTCCTTCATTCACTAAGACGCGATCCACCAAATATGCTAAATGTCTTTTAGGGGCATCCTTTTTTTCTACAGCCTCTTCCAGCAACAGCAAGCATAACTTTTGAAACTCTAAATCTCGATCGCAATGCTGAACTAGAAGCCACATTTTATCAGCTCCTTCTTCTCCAACGAGCTGGTAACCTGGCCACCCAAATTGATGAACGATAGCCTTTAAGCGAGGTAAATGCTCTTGGTCAAGTTGTTCTAATATCTGTACAGCCTCTTCAGAGCCTAAATTTTTTGAATCTATTATCTTGAAACGTTCCTCTTGATCTTTTTCATACATTAAATTTAGTTCGTTGAGCACGTCATCATTACACGCTGAATTTGAAGCAAGAAGTGAAATATTCATCAAAACCAGACATAAAAATAATAAACCACAGATAATACGATTTTTCATAAAACTATGACCCATTTTATTTCCTTAGGAGCTTTCGTACTGCACAAAACTCCACAGCCTACATGCTCACAGTATAGTGTCTCCAAGGAATTTAGCCAATAGCTTGTTGGCTAATTAAGAAATCGGGATATTCCCTAGTAAACTGCGCCATATATTTGATGTTTGTTAAATAGAACCCCTCATGCCAGGAATAGCATCTTTCAAAAGACTTGATACTTAGAGCTCGCTCAATTAAAGGCTGCGCGGAGCGCAGCACTCCAGGGAGCTCGCAGGCTCGCTCAAAGGGAAAAAAGCCGAAATTGGGGTCAATTGCTTCTTGGTTTGACGTACTTGTGAGATCAACCTAAAGGGAGTCCAGAGGGTCATGTGACCCTTTGGTAGGGGGTTTTTAGGGGGACGAAGTCCCCCAGAATGCTCGGGGCCGGACTCGAACCGGCACACCATTGCTGGCGAGGGATTTTAAGTCCCTTGTGTCTACCATTTCACCACCCGAGCAGAAAAGAAAGGGAAATCTACCCCTTTCAATTTATTCTGTCAACTGTCTCTGTATTAGAACGACGCCAAATTTAAGGCGGCGCAGAGCGCCGCACTCCATGGAGCTCGCAGGCTCGCTCAATTGCTAAAAAACTACTCCTCAACTATCCCTGGACCTTTTGTGGGGGTCTCAGATTTCTTGGATTCCTCCTCAGGCTCTTCAGGGGCAAAAAGAGGCATGATCTCGTCTGGAATGTATCCTTCTTCCATCGGAAGCTCCTGATAGGTCTCAACTTTTTCTGATGGGGGCTCGAAGGAGGGCTCCTGCAAATAAGTCTCAAAAGATTCTTCATCTTCGTTCAGTAATTCCTGCACCTTGTCATGAGGCTTATACCCCTCCTCGTCCTCCTCCAAGAAAAAGACATTTTTAAACTGCTCATTCTCCCGATACCTATTGATGGTCTCAGATATCAACGTCGGAGGGGGCTGTAATAACGATGAAAGCATGTTAGGTGAGAGAGGAACCACTGGAGGCACCAGATCCTGTTCAAGGCGTGGCTCTGGGGGCATAATTTTGACTTTTCCTTCCTCTTCGAGCTGTGGCAACGGTGGCGTTGGCTGCTCCATTTCTTCTTTAGAACCTCGACGACGACGTGCATTTTTTCGTCTGTCTCTCTTCTTATCCACACGCACTTCGCCGGATGCAGCTTCGGCATATTGTGGCTCCTCAGCCTGGACTGAAGCCCCTTTCTCCGCATATGCAGGCTCCGCTTTCTCCTCGCGAGCCCCTTTCCCCATTCCCTCGCGGCCTCCACCGATCTTAATCGAACGATCCGGCACTGGAGACTTCAGAACCATCCGAGCCTCACGCACTTCTAAAACTTCATAATCGGAAACGGGAACCAAAAAGGGTTTTGGCTTCTCCAAGCAGCGAAAAAAATGGCTGTGACCAAATGACACGATCTCCACAGCATCAACAAAATATTCTTCTTGACCTACCCCCTTGCTGCTTCTAATGACTAACTTGTGACCTTCTTTAGGGGTGACGATCGATTCTATAATGGGTTCTCTTGTAAAATCCACTTTCCTTATCCATTGTTAAAATTGTTTGCAGGATACAAAATATGAAATAAGTTTACATCGCCGGCTATTTGAGTGCAAGAACCTATCCTAGTGAATTTTCTTTATTTGGGCTGCGTCAAAGCCTCGCGAATGCAAGATCAAGAGCAGGTCCATATTCTAAATATTGACCTGCTCTTGATCTTGCATTCCCGAGGCTTTGACGCAGCCCAAATAAAGAAAATTCACTAGGATAGGTTCGATGTCCTTTCACGTTTGACCATATAAAGTAGAAAATCGATGATCCTCGCCGCATATCCCATCTCATTATCATACCATGCGATGATTTTGTAAAAAGTTTCATTTAAGGCAATACCTGCCTCCTTATCAAAGATGGCAGAATAGTGACTGCCAATGAAATCGCTTGAAACAACTTGTTCATCACAATAGGACAATATTCCTTTCATCTTACCTTCTGAGGCCTTTTTCATGGCGCGGCAAATCTCATCGTAGCTTGTCGGTTTGCTTAAGCGCACTGTCAGATCGACAACGGAAACATCAGGGGTAGGAACACGAAAGGCCATGCCTGAGATTTTGCCTTTGACCTCGGGGATGCATAACACCACCGCTTTAGTAGCCCCTGTGGAGGCTGGTATCACATTTTGACTGGCCCCGCGGCCGCCTCGCCAATCTTTCTTGGAAGGGCCATCCACAGTGGGTTGTGTCGCTGTCATGGCATGAATAGTGGTCATGAGCCCTTCTTCGATACCAAAATTGTCTAATAAAACTTTTGTGATGGGAGCCAAACAATTCGTGGTACAGGAAGCATTAGATACAATATGGTCCTTCTCAGGATTGTATTTATCTTCATTAACTCCCATCACGAATGTAGGGATATTCCCTTTAGCAGGTGCGGAGATGATGACTCGTTTTGCACCTGCAGCGAGATGCTTCGATGCGGCTTCCTCAGTCACAAAAAGGCCCGTCGACTCGATGACGATATCAACTCCTAATTGTTTCCAGGGGAGGTTTTGAGGATCCTTTTCTGAAAAAACCTGTGTTTTCTTGCCATCTACAATGAGCATGTTCTCTTGAGTTTCGATTTTGGCGTCAAATTGTCTATGGGTGGAATCGTATTTGAGAAGATAGGCCAAGTTTTCAGCTGGAACTAGATCATTTATCGCGACGAAATTGATCTCAGGATTGTGACATCCCAGACGATAGACGAGTCTTCCGATTCTCCCAAATCCGTTGATCGCAACATTTGTCGGCATAGTGTGACCTCCGTGTGTGAAACCTGAACAATATTCGATTGAAACCGACTTGTAAAGAAAAAGTGGTGCTTGATCAGGAGCTCCCGCTAAACGGAAGGCGGCGCTCCGCGCCGCCTTCCGTTTAGCGGGAGCTCCTGATGATTGATTTATACCTTATGCACCCTGACGCTATCGAAGTACGTCATTGTCATATGTCACTTTTCTATTCATACTTCCTCCTTCCGAGAAGATATTCCCTTCACCATGTCTTTTGTCATTTTGGAATTCCCCTCTGTAGATTTCACCATCAGGATATTTCATTTCACCATAACCCTGCATTTTCCCATTCTGAAATTGCCCTTCATAGATTCTGCAGTCGGGTTTTGGATATTTCATTATGCCTAAGTAGGGAACACCCTGTTGAAAATTCCCCTCGAATATGCGGCGATCGTGATAGAAATATTTTCCTATAGTCCCCATCTTATTCTTTATAAATTCACCTTCATATCGGTCTTTGTTTGGATAGGTCATGATTCCGTAGCCATCTTTCTTGTCTTTTTTAAAAGCTCCTGTATACACTCGCCCATCCTTATAAGCCATTGTCCCTTCACCATGACGCATATCATCGAGAAATTGACCTTCATAATCTGATCCTTCTGACAATGCATTATAAGTAATTTTTCCTTGTCCACACATTTTGCCATTCTTAATTTCTCCCGTGTAAACCCCATTATCGAGAAGGATTTCTCCATTTCCATGAGTGACGGATCGAATTGAATTGACTACGGGTTTCGATGGGGTTGTAATGGGAGGTTTCACTATTTGACCTTGCGGTACTTGTTCTGGATCTGGTTCTGGATCTGGAGAAGATGGAGGTGTGGGGTTCATCAGACTGGGAATTGGGTCCATCGGAGGAGGGATTGGATTGGGATTCTGGAGTTGCTCTTGAGGGGTTGTTGTAGGTGGTTTTTGTGCTTGCGCTAAGGGTGGTGTAGGTAACGAAACCACAACATCGTTTTTAGGTTTCTTCAGCCTCACGATACATTCATTTAATTCTTTATTGGATGGATTACGTTCCAGGAGCTTCTGCGCGACATCGATCACTTTCTCTTTTGCTAAACCACACGGATTCTTTTCATGCTCTAGAACATTGCGGATCAAGCGACCATCCGTGATAAATGATCTGTTGAAAAGGAGATGCTTTAGACGTTGGTAGTCGGTAGCGATCCATTGAAACATCGTCCGTATGATGTTGCCAATTCTTTGGAATATCGAATTTGGGGAAGGTCTTGGGGGTGGGGACATTAATTTATCAGCTTCTAATAAATTAGCGCGAATATAAGTAGCATTCATTTTACACCTCATTTTGATTATTTTATGTTGTAATAGTACACAAATGAGCTGTATTAATCAAGAGGAAAAATTGTAACTTTAATCTTTCGAAGAGCTCTTGTAGGGAGAAAGGTGGAGGCGGGATCGTTAAAATCAAAGGCGGCGCAGAGCGCCGCACTCCAAGGAGCTCGCAAGCTCGCTCATGAGCGAGCATGCGAGCTCCTTGGAGTGCGGCGCTCTGCGCCGCCTTTAGGGGAGCGTCGATTAGTCTGCGAGGTATTCGATGGTGCAAAGTTCAGCGTTATCGCCGACACGATGTCCTTTTTTGATGATGCGGGTATAGCCGCCTTGCCTTTGTGCAAAACGGGGCCCAAGCTGACCGAATAGAGTGTCGATCACAAACCTGTCATCATTGTAAGCGCTGGTATCGCCTTGACGAGCTGCTCTTTGCTCTTTGGGTGTCAGAGGGTTGAATCGAATCATCATTTCGCTAATGGCTTTTCTTCGAGATGCCAACGTATTGCGTTTTGCGAGAGTGACCATCTGGTCAGCATAGCGTCGCAATGCCTTTGCCTTTGGCAATGTGGTCTCAATGCGCCCTTTGGTAATCAGCGATTTGAGCATATTCGCGAACATACAACGACGATGGGATGTTGTTCGATTAAGTTTACACGTTTGATTTAGATGTCTCATATTCTACCTACTGGCGCTCTCTTCTAATTTGGTTTCTTTCTTCTTTTTTCTGTCATCTCGGTAGTGCTTGATTTTATCCTTCACATTATCGGGTGAAATGCCAAAGCGACCGAGGTCCATTCCAAGGGACAAGCCCATCTCTTGAAGTTTAGCTTTGATCTCGTTAAGGGACTTCTTCCCAAAATTTCTAAACTCGAGCATTTTGCGCTCAGGGATAGAGACGAGCTCTGCTAATGTTTCGATATTGGCTCCGGTTAAGCAGTTTGCAGAGCGTACAGATAATTCAATCTCATCAATACCCAACGAGAGCTTATCCATGAGTTCGTCTTCGTTGCCTTCACCTTGCAAATCGCCTTCATCGAATGAAAGGGTATATTTATTGAATTCGCTAAAGACCTCAAAATGGCGAAGGCCAATCTGAACGGCAAAGTTAAGAGCTTCTGATGGGCTGATGCGTCCATCTGTGGTGACTTCAAGAATAAGTCTATCGTAATCGGTATCCTGTCCAACGCGAGTGTTTTCGACGTAATAGTTGACCAAGCGCACAGGTGAGAAAGCTGAATCGAGAAGGATCTCGTCCGAGGTCTTATCACGAATCATGTGACGTTCTGATGGGGCATACCCTCTGCCAAAAGAGATTCTGAGGTCGATTTGCTTTTTCATTGGCTTTGTGACAGAGAACAGATGCAGTTCGGGATTGACAACATCGAAGTTACCGGGTTTGATCACATCGCCCAGCGTAACCTCAACTTGCCCTTTGTTGCGGTCTAAGTCTTCACGTGTGACTTCAATGAGATGTGTTAAAATGCGGGGCTCTCTTGAATTTGGGGCCTCATCCATCGGAAGTTTTCGGAGCAGGGCTCCTTTGAGGTTGAGGATGATATTTGTCATATCCTCAACAATACCCTCGATCGACATGTATTCATGGGGGACACCTTCAAGCCGTACAGAGACGATAGCAGGTGCCTCTAATGAAGAGAGCATCATTCGTCGTAATGAGTTGCCAATAGTATGTCCGAACCCTCTTTCAAATGGCTCAGCGATAAAACGAGCAAAATTTGACTCTGCAGATTCCTGTTCTGCCATAATTTTTTGCGGCATCTCGAATTTGCCATATTTAACTGACATGAAGAGTCTCCTAATAAAAAAATTTAAGACCGGTGCAATTGCTTTCTATGCTGTCTATAACAGTCGAGAATATCAAACTCGACGTCGTTTGCGGGCGCGGCAACCGTTATGTGGAACAGGCGTAGTATCACGAATAGCTGTTATCGTTAATCCGGCGCTTTGCAACCCTCTCACGGCAGACTCTCGGCCTGCTCCGGGTCCTTTTAAGTTAACTTCAACCTCTTTCATTCCAAGAGAAGCTGCGACTTTTGCAGCGTCCTGTGCTGCTACTGTTGCAGCAAACGCAGAGGACTTTCTTGAACCGGAAAAGTTGACTTTTCCAGCTGAGGACCAAGCGATCACCCGACCTGCAGGGTCTGTGATTGCGATGATAGTATTATTGAAAGTTGATTTCACATGTGCGACACCTGATGGGACCTGGTGGACAACTTTCTTTTTCGTTTTGACTGGTTTTTTGGGTGTAGCAGGTTGCTTACTCAAGCTTGGAACTCCTCTTCTTATTTTTTCTTGTTAGCTACAGTCTTACGTCGACCTTTTCTTGTCCTGGAATTCGTCTTGGTACGCTGTCCACGAACCGGCAATCCTAAACGATGGCGCAACCCTCTGTAAGCATGGATGCTGATGAGTCGCTTGATGTTGTTTTGGACTTGACGTCGTAAATCACCTTCCACGACATAGTCGGACTGAATCAATGCATTCAAACGTGCAATGTCATCTTGAGTCAGTTTATGTGCACGCATATCAGGATCCAATCCCAACTTTGCAATGATCTCATTAGAAAGTTGTCGACCTATTCCATACAGATATGTCAGACTGATCTCTAATCTTTTGTTATCTGGTATATCGACACCTATCACTCTAGGCATTGAATTCTCCTAACTTTTCAAATAGTTAACTGCGGATTATAATGAAATTTTCTCTTCGATGCAACTAAATTTTTCCTCATGATCGGCCTTTTATCCGTCCTTTGGTCAAAAAGCCATCATAACGCTTCATCAGAAGGTGTGACTCCACTTGTTTCATAGTATCAAGGACGACTCCCACAAGGATCAACAGGGCTGTTCCACCAAAAAAGTAACTAATTGTTTGGGGCACCCCTAACAATCTATTCACCATTGTGGGCAGGATTGCAATCCCTGCAAGAAATACGGCTCCAAGTAAGGTCACATGGTTCATGGTCTGTTCAAGATAATCCTGTGTCGGTTTTCCTTGTCTGATTCCTGGGACAAAAGCACCATTCTTTTTCATATCGGAGGCGATCTGGTCGGGACGGAATTGTGTTGCGGTCCAGAAATATGTGAAGAAGATGATCAAAGCGATATAAAGGAGCATGTGGAAAGCACTTCCAGGCGATAGCCAGCCAGCGATCTCACCAATCCAATTACCACGTCCAATGAATGTCCCAATTGTCGCTGGGAACATCAAGAGCGCTGAGGCGAAGATGACCGGAATCACACCTGCATAGTTGATTTTGAGTGGGATGTAGGAGGTTCCACCTTGAACTTCTTTTCGTCCAACCACTCGACGAGCGTGCTGGAGGGGGATACGACGGTGTCCCTGGATCACAAGTATGGTTGCAACGGTCACAAAAACGAACACACCGGCTAGAACTAGGATCGAGGAGAAGTTCATTTGCCCTGCCTCTTGTGTATCGAGGTTAAGCTGTTGGAAAATCAATCCAAGCGCGGACGGAATTTGTGAGAGGATGCCTAAGCAGATGATGAGGCTCATTCCATTTCCGATTCCTCTCTCTGTGATTTGCTCTCCGACCCACATCAGAAACATGGTCCCTGTCGTCATGGTCGCAATCGTGATGAGATAGAAAAGCCAAGGGAATCCCAATAATGTGGTATCTAACATTTCACCTGCGACGATTCCTGGTCTTGTGAGATTCATTTGGAGGGCATACTTGGCAAAAAGTGCGGCTTGCAAAAACGATAGAACAACGGTGGCGAATCGAGTTGTGCGGTTGATTTTTCTCTTTCCCTGCTCGGGGTTCTCGCGCATCTCCCTTTGCCAGGTGGGCATGAGGGCGACGAGAAGTTGCATGATAATAGAGGCTGAGATATAGGGAGTGACCCCAAGAGCTATCACCGTCATCTGGGAGAAGGCACCACCAGAAAAAATGTCTACCATCTGAAAGAGGTTTTGGCTTCCGCCTGTCGCTTGCTTAAAAAAGCCTACAGCGACCTCACCATTGATGCCAGGCACGGGGATGAAACTTCCGATTCGACATACAGCAAGGAGCAGGAGCGTAAAGATGATCTTAGCTCTCAACTCCGGTATTTGAAAAACTCGTGATAGTCCGTTCAGCATTTTGTCTTCTATGGTTTTATCAGCAATTCTTGCTATTTTTTTTCTTTCTTACTCTGCGATTTCGAGCGCGACTTTTGCTTGTGTTAACTTTTCGCGCGCGCTGTCTGAGACGGCACGTACGTTAATTTTTAGCTTCTTGGTGAGTTCCCCACGGCCCAGGATCTTGATGCCTCTAGAACCACGGGTTACAAATCCGCGTTCTTTAAGAGTTTCGATGTTGACAACATCCCCATTTTCAAAGAAGGTCTCGAGCTCATCCAGGTTTACGGTATCGTAACGGACTCTAAAGCGTGCATTGCTAAAGCCACGGATCGGCAACTTCATGAAGTGCGGCATTTGACCGCCTTCTTTTCCGAAACGTCTCTTCGCACCTGCGCGGGCACCTGCGCCCTTTTCACCGCGACCGCAAGTCTTACCGGTTTTGGATCCGATACCGCGTCCTACTCTCTTGCGGTCCTTGTGGGGGCGTGATGTATTTTTGAGTGAATGTAAATTGACCATGGGTTTACTCCTCTAAGCCTCTTCTCTTTCTGATTTCTTCGCGTGGAACGAGACTTTCGATCGCTTCGAAGGTTGCTTTAACTTGGTTAATGGGGTTACCTGAACCGAGGTTTTTGGCCATCACATCCTTGATACCAGCTGCTTCTAGGATGGCTCGTACTGTTGATCCTGCTACGACGCCAGTTCCTGCTGGAGCTGGTTTAAGGAAAACGGTGGCCCCATCCCAGTGGACTGTAATTTCATGAGGGATGGTGGTTCCTTCCATAGGGCAGCGGATAAGATTTTTTCTTGCGGATTCGCCCCCTTTTCGGATAGCGTCGGTCAACTCATTGGCTTTTGCGAAGCCATAGCCAACGCGACCTTTGCCGTCTCCGACCAGGATGACAGCGGAAAAGCTGAACTTGCGTCCACCCTTCACAACCTTAGAGCAGCGGTTGACGTGCAGAACTTTCTCGGTCAGTTCGCTCTCTTGTTTTTCTTTTTTTTCACCTTTCGCCATGTTTTATCCTTCGTCCTTAAAATTGGAGACCACCGGCCCGTGCTGCGTTTGCAAGCTCGGCCAATATGCCATGATATTTAAAAGGTCCCCTATCAAATACGACTTCTTTAATGTTTTTGCTCTTGGCAATTTCAGCAATGGCTTCGCCTAACTTCTTGGCGGAAGCTTTATTCTTTTTGCCAAACTCAGTGTTGCGCATTTCTTTGGAGAAGGTGGCAACGGCTCCCAGAGTTTTACCGGATTCATCATCGATCAACTGAGCTTGAATGTGGCTGTTGCTTTTGACAACGCAGAGTCTAGGCTTTTCACTTGTCCCGCGAAGATGCTTTCGCACACGGAGTGCTCGCTTTTTGCGAACTTGATAGCCTTTGTTAACTTGGTCGAACATAAATACCCTCAGGGATTTTTAACTTCTTACTTCTTAGCAGCTGCTGCTTTTCCAGCCTTCTTACGTACATATTCACCTACATATCGGATCCCTTTCCCTTGGTAGGGTTCGGGCGGCTTCTTGCTGCGGATTGTGGCAGCAAATTGCCCCACCATGTGCTTATCAGCACCGTTGATGGTGATCGAGGTGTTTTTATCAACTTTTACTGTTAATCCTTTTGGGATTGGTAACAGCGTGGGGTGAGATAATCCAATTTGAAGATCGAGGTTATGCCCTTGGACTGCGGCGCGATAACCGACTCCAATCATCTCTAAGCGCTTCTCAAAACCTTCAACGGTTCCAAGAACCATATTATGGATTAAGGTACGGTAGAGACCGTGGAATTTGCCAAGATCTTGCTTCCCTTCTTCGACGGAGACGATGACTTCGCCTCCTTCCACCTTGACGTGAATCCCTGGAACGAGCTTTTGGATTAAGGTCCCTTTTGGTCCTTTTACCGATACTTCAGTGTTGGTGACTTTTACCTCTACACCTTTAGGGAGTGTAATAGGGAGTTTACCTTTACGAGACATTTGCGTTTAGCTCCTTAATGAAGTTATTCATTTTCGAACCCTTAATCCTTACCAAACCAAGCACAGTAGTTCGCCGCCGATCCCACGCTTGTTTGCTTCTTCGCCTGCCATCACACCTTGTGATGTGGAGACTATAGAAAGCCCCATATTCCCGTAGAAGCGGGGAATGCCATCTTGACCTACATATCGGCGTAGACCTGGTTTCGAAATTCGCTTTAATCCTTGGATCACAGGTTTTCTTCCTGAGGTATACTTCAGGAAAAGCCGAATGGTCCCTCTATTGTGGCCATCTTCAATCTTAACCAAGAAGTTTTCGATGAATCCTTGGTTTTTGAGAATCTCAGCGAGGGTTTGCCGCATCTTGCTCCAATCCATATCCACATAGCGATGCTGAGCTTTGAGACTATTGCGAATCCTTGTGAGGAAGTCGGCTATTGGGTCATTAACTGCCATGGTTCCTTCTCCTATTCTTTAAGCTGCTACCACTATTGGTAAATTTTTAAATGGAACACCGAGCAATCTCAGTAGTTCAATACACTCTTCATCAGTCTTGGCTGTCGTCACGAAGGTGATGTTCATCCCTTGAGCTCGCTTTACTTCATCGAGATTGATTTCAGGGAAAATCTGCTGATCATCAAGTCCGAGAGAGTAGTTACCTTGTCCATCGGCCTTGGTTGAGAAACCCCTGAAGTCGCGAATACGTGGACATACGATATTGACGAATCTGTCGACGAAGTCGTACATTCTCACACCACGCAGCGTCGTTTTGATCCCTATCGGCTGCTTCTCTCTAAGTTTGAAGTTAGAGATCGCCTTTTTAGCTTTTGTGATGATAGGTTTCTGACCTGTCAATACTGTCATTTCTTTAATGCAGTCTTGAATCGCGTTTTTATCTTTCGAGGCTTCTGCGATACCCATATTGATCACGATTTTGACGAGACCTGGAATCTGCATCGGATTATCGTATTCGAACTTCTTCTGCATATTAGTCTTTATTTCGTCAAAATATCTTTTCTTTAACCTAGACATTTTCTTCTACTCACTTCGGTTTTTTTCAGCAGCTTCCCTAGCCCTTTTTACCCAGGGTTGCGTTGCCCCTCCCGGGGCTGCCTTACCCTGGGCTACTTTCTGTCACCCCATCCTGGGGTTCATGAATTTTCCCTATCGGGAGCTGCTGGGTTTTTTTACTGAACGATAGACAACTTCCTGACCATTATTTTGGTAGATAAATTGGCGGTCGCCATCTTTATTCGTTCGGACTTTTAATTTGACTGGCGCGTCATTTTCGATACATATTCTCAAATTGGAGATATGGACCGGTCTTTCGATCTCGACGATACGTCCAGGCGTCTGTTGTGTGCGCTTTAGGTGCTTTTTTCTGATGTTGACGCCTTGGACAATGGCTTTCTCGCCCATGCGAGAGAGGACCACTCCAGCCTTTCCTTTACTTTCGCCGGCGACAACGAGGACATTGTCTCCTTTGCGAATTTTTTTGGTTCCTTCCCGTCTCTTTTCCATTTTTGCCTCTTATAATCTAGATCACTTCGGGTGCGAGTGAGCTAATTTTTAAAAAATCTCTATCCCGCACCTCGCGGGCAACGGGTCCAAAAATACGCGTTCCGCGCGGATTCTTCTTATCGTCGATAAGAACACAGCTATTGGTGTCAAAGCGCAATTTTGTCCCATCCTTTCGTTTGATATAGGATTTGGTGCGGATGATGACCACTTTAACGACATCGCCTTTTTTAACACTTCCGTCTGGCGTTGCATCTTGAACAGAAGCCACAACGATATCCCCAACATGTGCATAGCGTCTCTTAGAACCACCCAACACTTTAAAGCACTTGACGCGTTTCGCTCCCGAATTGTCAGCGACTTCTAGTTCGCTCTCTTGCTGAATCATGACCAAATAACTCCCAGAAAATTTATATACCCTACTCGGCTTTTGAACAATTTACCACTGAGCCACTGAGATCGGTGAGAATGTATGAGATAATGAGAAATTTAGGCATTGTCGTCATTGATCCAGACCCATATTTCAATAATTTTAACTCAACTTTCTCTTCCCTTCTCAGTGATCTCACTGACTCCGTGGTCATTTATACAACACCCCATCCTATTCTATGCAACAACTCGCCATCTCTTGAGCTTTGATAGCGGCCGCGTTTCCATAATCGTGACCACGTCTCCGATTTGCAGTGGAGCAGACTCATTATGGGCATAGAACTTCTTGCCGCGTGTAATGATTTTTCCATATCTTGGATGGCGGTAAGTGCGGTCAACTTTGACTACAACTGTTTTTTGCATCTTATTGGAAACGACGATCCCCTTTTTGGTTTTACGTCTTCCTCTTTCTTCTTGTTGTTCCATATTCAACTTGCCTTAATCTAAGTGTTTGCTGGTGAGAGATCGCTGCGTTTTTCTGATAGCACTGTTAAAATGCGAGCGATATCTTTACGTGCATGCTTGATTTCGTGGGGCTTCTCTCTTTTTTTATGAGCCTTGAATTGGTTGACGAGCTCGAAAAGCCTTTTACAGGAGTCTGTATAAGCCGCTTCTAGTTCTTCAATGCTTTGGTCTCTTAGTTCTTTTGCCTTATACATATATTCCTCAAACTTGTTCTACGCGTTCAACGAAACGTGTCTTCAATCCCAACTTGGCAGCAGCACGTCGCAACGCATCTTGAGCCATTTCTCTGGGCACATTGGCTACTTCGAAGAGAACTCTGCCTGGTCTCACGACAGCAACCCAATGGTCGACGGCGCCTTTTCCCTTACCCATACGCACTTCAGCAGGCTTTTTTGTCACGGGCTTGTCCGGGAAAATTCGGATCCAAACTTTACCACGTCGTTGGAAAAAACGGTTGATGGCAACGCGACAGGCTTCGATTTGCTGATTGGTGATCCAGCCTCGTTCCAGGACTTGGATCCCATAGTCGCCAAAGTGGACGAAGTTACCGCCCTTGCTTAAGCCGGCGCACTGGCCCTTCTGCATTTTTCGAAATTTTGTTCGTTTCGGCATTAAAGGCATCGTTACGCCTCCTTCCTCAAGAGATTATCTTCGCCACGGTAGATCCAAACTTTGACGCCGATGCTGCCATAGGTTGTCTCCGCACGTCCTGTTGCATAGTCGATATCGGCACGGAGAGTGTGCAATGGTGTGCTACCCTCTTTGTACCATTCGGTTCTAGCGATTTCAGCCCCACCGATACGTCCGGACAGTTGGACTTTAACTCCAAGTGCACCGGCATCTAGCGCTGACTGAATCGACTTCTTCATCGCACGGCGGAATGGAATTCTACGCTCGAGCTGCTTAGCGATGGCGTCCGCGACGATTTTCGCGTCGATATCGGGACGCTTGACTTCTTCAACGGCGACCCAAACCTCTTTTCCTGTGAGCTTACTTAATTCAGCTTTGAGGACATCGATTTCGGCGCCTTTCTTTCCGATCACCATACCTGGTCTCGCGGTCACAATTGTCACTTCGACTTTGCCGCTCATCCGTTTGATTCTGACCGAGGATACTCCGACCATCGCAGATTTTTTTAGTAAGTGGGTGCGGATCCGGTGATCTTCAATGAGCAGGTCACCAAACTCTTTCTTATTTGCAAACCACTTTGAACGCCAATCGCGTGTGCGAACGAGGCGGAAGCTTATTGGGTTAACTTTTTGTCCCATGCGTTTGTTACTCCTTACACATGCCTTAGGATGACGGTAAAGTGGCTTGTTCTTTTCATTATAGGATGTCGCCCGCCACGGTTTTTCGGCTTTGCCCTCTTGAGTGTGGGTCCTGCGTCCACACGAACTTCATCGATCATAAGATTTTCACGTCTCATATCGAGCTGCGTTTCTGCGTTTGCTACAGCGCTATCCAACGTCTTTTTGAGGAGGCGGCCGCCCTTCAGGTTACTGAAGGTCAGTTGGGCAGTCGCTTCGGAGACGGTAAGCCCGCGAATAAGACCCGCAGCCAATCGGGCTTTGCGAGGGCTAATGCGCACATGTTTGCTTAATGCTTTTGCTTTATTCATTTTAGCATCCCTTATTTCTTAATCGGGTGTCCCTTGAACGTACGTGTTGGGGCGAATTCGCCGAGTCTATGTCCAACCATGTTATCCGTTACGAAGACGGTTAAGTGTTTACGTCCATTATGGACCTCAAATGTATGACCGACCATGTCTGGTGTAATCATAGAGCGTCTTGACCAGGTCTTAATCGGCTTCTTGGCCCCTTTCGAATTTTGGTCATCGACTTTCTTTTGCAGATGGTGATCCACAAAAGGACCTTTTTTCAACGATCTTGCCATATCTACTTCTTCCTTCGAGATTTGACGATGAGCTTATTAGACTTCTTACCGGATCTAGTAAGGAGCCCTTTTGTATAGACACCCCATGGCGTTTGAGGGATATTACCTCTATGCTTACCTTCACCACCACCGTGTGGGTGGTCGACAGGGTTCATTGCAGTACCACGGACAGTAGGACGGATCCCTTTCCAACGCTTTCTCCCGGCTTTTCCTTCGGATCGCAGGCTATGTTCTGGATTTGATACCTGACCGAAAGTAGCTCTACAATCCTCATTGACCATACGGACTTCACCTGAAGGCATACGTAAGGTGGCATAACCACCGCTGCGGGCCATTAACTGGGCGGATAATCCGGCAGAGCGTACCATTTTTCCACCGCGTCCTGGCTTAAGTTCGATATTATAGACGGTAGAACCAAGAGGCATGTGTTTGAGTTTCATGCAGGTGCCAATACTGAAAGGTGGCTCGCTGCTGGTTTGGACGGTGTCGCCTTGCTTTAGGCCCTGGGGAGCCAGAATATAGGCTTTCTCGCCATCGACATAATTAAGGAGCGCGATATAGGCGGAACGGTTTGGATCATATTCGATCGAGGCGACTTTAGCTGGGATATTTTCTTTGTCGCGCTTGAAGTCCACGATACGGTAATGTTGCTTATGTCCCCCACCCTTATGTCGGCAGGTGATATGACCCATGTTGTTACGACCATTGGTACGACGCTTTGGCAATAGGAGCGATTTAGTGGGTTTAACCTTCGCTTTTAATCCTTCCTTAGCTCGTGTGAGGAGCTCATGTGTCGGAAGAACCAACTGCCGCGTACTTGGCGTGATTGGACGGAATTTCTTTAACATTGTCTCTCTAAACTCCCTTTACGGGTTCGTAAATAAAGTTATTCATTTACGAACCCTAGTTATCATCGAGGCTATCGCCTTCTCTTAATGTGACAACCGCTTTCTTAAATGCGTTCTTAAATCCGGGTCTGCCTCGAACTCGTCTTGCTTTTGGCTTCATATTGATGGTGTTAACCGATACAACTTTGATGCCTGCCTCTTTGTAAATTTGTTCAAGGGCTTTCGCGATCTCATTTTTATTTGCTGTCCGTTCGACGATAAAGACATACTTTGGAGATTTGCATGCTTTAACAGAGGGATTGCTCTCCACTGACTGCAGTCTTCCTAACATCATCGTCTTTTCGGTTACGAGCTGATGCTTGATTACTTGGTAGGGACTTTTTTCCATGGAGCTGCTCCTATCTGTTCAACCACTGATTCAATTCATTAAGTGCGGACTCTGTCATGACGATATCGCCAGTCGCGACCAGATCGTATCCGCTCACATTGGGGGCCAACATGAAAGAGGTCTTTTCCAAATTGCGTACACTCTTGATAAAGTGGTCATGCTGAGAGTTTGCGACGCTCACACGTTGCACTTGTCCTTCCGTTTCGATATCGGTGTAGGATCCCTCTGCTAAGAACAGCGTACGTCCTCGGATGCTCAATCCTCTGAGGAATTGGGCGATGACCTTTGTTTTGGGGCTCTCCATTTCGGTGTTATCGATGAGCCAAACTTTATTCTGCTTAAACTTCTCGGAGAGAAGGAATCGGATGGCAGCTTGTCGCTCTTTCTTATTGATGCGGACATGCTGATCGAATTTTGTTCTAGGGCCATGCACACGGCCGCCTCCACGGTATTGAGGGGAAACAAGCGACCCTTGGCGGGCGCGCCCTTGTCCCTTTTGTGGGTGAGGCTTCTTGGTTGTATGCTTGACTTCGCCCCGCGTCTTTGTATGGGCTGTCCATTGTCTTGCATTGGCCCTCAAGGCCACAATATAATCTTTAACCATCTGGCCATTGGCTTCAATGTTAAGGAAGGCATCGTCAATTTTGACTTGTCCGATTTCCTTTCCAGTGAGATTGTATTTTTTAAGTGTCGTCACAATTCAACTCCACGCGATCTTGTTACTTATGGCTACTCTTGATTTTTTGTTTAACGGCTTTGGAAAGATAAACCAAGCCATTACGAGGTCCTGGGACAGCTCCCTTCACGAGAATGAGATTTTTGTCTTTATCGATTAGGACCACTTTTAAATTTTGGACTGTCACTCTTTCATTACCCATCT
>Ga0207159_1055_pt1 | contig 27340 bp, 17 predicted proteins | sample Alteio_BWMinHeat_23_FD_153511 | JGI IMG/M metagenome (GOLD analysis project Ga0207159, IMG submission 153511) | Enriched cells from forest soil in Barre Woods Harvard Forest LTER site, Petersham, Massachusetts, United States -... | ecosystem: Environmental > Terrestrial > Soil > Temperate forest >... | reverse complement strand
ACTAGTGTCAGTTCGATTCTGACCAGGCGCTTTATATTGCAGTCTGCAGTATACTTGTAACATCATTAACCAAGACCGAAATCCTACAAAGTGTAGGATGCCGTCGTCAACATAAAGGGACAAGGCTTGGCGCAACAACAAACAAAAGACAGAACGATCCCTGTCTCAATAAAGGATCTCTTAGAAGCTGGTGCTCATTTTGGACACCAGACTAGCCGCTGGAACCCGAAGATGAGACGATTCATCTTCGAAGAGCGCAATGGGCTCTATATCATCGACCTCGCAAAGACGCTGCAACAAATTCGTCATGCTGTGGATGTTGTCAAAGAGACAGTTGCAAAACATAAATCGATTCTCTTTGTCGGAACCAAAAAACAAGCCAAAGCTGTCTTGCGTGAGCTGGCCGAAGAAGCTGGCGAGTTTTATGTGTGCGAACGATGGCTCGGAGGGATGCTAACAAACCTGCAGACCATCCGTCAGTCTATTAAAAAGCTCGAACGTATCGAAAAGCGTATTACAACAGGTGGTGAGGGGTTAACTAAGAAAGAACTCTCTCTCTTGACGAAAGATCAGATTAAACTAGAGAAGAACCTGTCGGGTGTTCGTAGCATGCGCAAGCCGCCTGGTTTGCTCGTCGTCGTCGACCCCAGCAAAGAACATATCGCCGTTGCGGAAGCACGAAAACTAGGCATCCCTGTGATGGCATTGGTTGACACCAACTGCGATCCGGATCCTATCGATTATGTCATCGCTTGTAACGATGACGCCCTTAAAAGCATTAAGCTCATCCTTGAGACGCTAACTAGAGCCATTATCGAAAAGAAAAATGAAATAAAAGTTTACGCAAGCAAGGAAGAGGAAGAAGAGAGTGGAGAAGGGCCAGAAGAAGAAGCCTCTTCCGAGTATAAAGAAGCGGACTTTGAAGCAAGCCGACGCGCGAAGGAGGAATAACAATGGCAGCAGTCACTCCAGCAATGATCAAAGAACTGCGTGAGCGTACCGGCGTAGGGATGGGCAAATGCAAAGAAGCCCTAGATGAGGCCAAAGGCGATATGGAATTAGCGATTGCCAATTTGCGCAAGGCTGGTATGGCCACGGCTGTGAAAAAAGAAGGCCGTGAGACAAAGGAAGGGATGATCGGCATCGCTGAAAACGGCGATCGGATTGCTATCGTTGAAGTCAATGCCGAAACCGATTTCGTCGTGAAGAATGACCGCTTTAAGCAATTTTTGGATAGCATCGTCCAAGAGGTTGCTAAGACCAATCCAGCTTCTTTAGAAGTCTTTCTCCAACAGAAATATTCTAAAGATCCAGCGTTGACGATCGACCAATATAGAGCCACGATTGTTCAAACCATTGGAGAAAACATCCAGATTCGCCGTTTGACAATCTTGCGAAAAGCTGCAGATCGCTCGATCGGGGTCTATTCCCATTTGGGCGGCAAGATCGTGACGACAGTGGAGATCACTGGAAGCAATAAAGAGGAAGCTCTGGCAAAAGAAGTGGCAATGCATACCGCTGCAGCTGCGCCCGAGTATCTTTCTCCGGAGAAGGTCCCTCAAGAGATCCTTGCTCAGGAGAAGGAAATTGTGAAAGGTCAGATTCAAGGCAAGCCTCCACAAATCGTGGACAAGATTGTAGAGGGTAAAATCAATGCTTTCTACGATGCAAACTGCCTCATTCGACAAAAGTTCATTAAAGATGATACCATCAGTATCACCGACCTTTTGAAGAAGCAGGCTAAAGACCAAAGCAAGCCTCTCGTCATCGCCAACTTCACCCGCTGGGTCGTCGGACAATAAACCACTAAGGCGGCGCAGAGCGCCGCACTCCAAGGAGCTCGCAAGCTCGCTCATGAGCGAGCTTGCGAGCTCCTTGGAGTGCTGCGCTCTGCGCCGCCTTTTATTTGGGAATATTGTGTTGCCCTTAAGGCGCAAGGCGTTGGATGAGCCATTCCCCATCTTGAAAGAGGTACTGAAAGCGGTCGTGAAGGCGATTTTCACGACCCTGCCAGAACTCAACTCGTGTTGGAAAAATGCGATAGCCCCCCCAATGGGGAGGAAGAGGGATTTCCTTCCCTTCATATCTCTTTTCTAACTCTTGAAATCGATCTTCCAATTCCTGTCGTGAGCGGATGACTTGGCCTTGAGGGGATATCCAGGATGCGATCTGACTGCCTCTAGGGCGTTCTGCAAAATAGGCATCGGTCTCTTTTCTATTCATGGGCTTTACCGACCCTTCAAGGATGACCTGCCTTTCCAACTCCTTCCAAAGTAACGTGGCTGAAGCGTAGGAGGTCTGCTCTATCTCCACGGCCTTTCTGCTTTTTAAGTTAGTAAAAAAGAAAAATCCCTCATCGATGCCTTTTAATAACACTGTGCGTGAGGAAGGTCTACCTTCAAGAGAGGCTGTCGCCAGCACCATAGCATTTGGTTCGAGGATACCAGCTTCTTGGGCCTGCTTAAACCATTTCTGAAATTGTAAAAATGGGTGAGGATCAAGATCGGTAAGCTCCAAGGAATTGAGATGATAACGTTTTCTTAAATGTCTTATGTTTAGCATGATAAACTTCTTCTGATTCTTCTTGACTGATGCATATAGATACGTTATGAGTGATTTTCAAATTTTTGGAAAGGAGATGTCAATGGAAAAGAAATTATCCATTAAAGACTTAGACCTGAAGGGAAAGAAGGTATTGATCCGAGTCGACTTTAATGTTCCGATGGAAGAGGACAAAATCACCGATGACACAAGAATGCGCGCTGCGTTGCCTACAATACGCTATGCTTTGGATCAGGGAGCCGCTGTGATATTGATGAGCCATTTGGGTCGACCTGAAGGAACTCCGGATCCTCGGTATTCTCTTGCTCCGTGTGGTCAAAGGCTTTCGGAGCTGTTGTCAAAGCCTATTTTAATGGCGCGAGATTGCATGGGGCCCGAAGTACAAAAAATGGCTTCTCAACTCAAGGCGGGTGAAGTTCTTCTATTAGAAAATCTGCGTTTTCATAAGGGTGAGGAAAAGCCCCGAGAAGAGCCAGGCTTTGCAAGTGCTCTCGCTCAACTAGGGAATGTGTATGTGGATGATGCCTTTGGTTGCGCTCATCGGTCCCACGCATCGATCACAACAATAGCTCAGTTTTTCCCTGGAAAGGCAGCTGCAGGGTTTCTATTAGAAAAAGAGATCGAGTTTTTAGGCAGGACTTTGACCAACCCCCAGCGGCCTTTTATTGCCATCCTCGGTGGGGCTAAAGTGTCGACGAAATTCAAAATCATTGAAGCCTTAATGCGAAAGGCCGATGTTCTCTTGATTGGCGGGGCCATGGCAAACACATTCTTCAAGGCGGAGGGCTATGAGATTGGCGATTCCCTCTACGAAAAGGATTTCATTCCTGTCGCAAAAGACATCCTAGATGTCGGAAATCAATCTCGTTGTCGTATCGTGCTTCCTGTTGACGTGTCAGCTGCTAAAAAGGTTGATTCAAATAGTGAGAAAAAGGTGTTTTCTATCAGCCAAGGCGTTCCTGGTGGCTTTCAAGCGCTAGATATTGGTCCTGAAACTGTTCTGAAGTATGCAAAAGAATTAGAAAAAGCTGCAACTGTGTTTTGGAATGGTCCATTAGGCGTTTTTGAACACCCCCCTTTTGATAAGGGAACAAAAGATATCGCACTTATATTAGCTCAACTGCCTTGCAAAACGATTGTAGGCGGTGGAGATTCCGTTGCCGCTATAGAAGAAGCGGGTGTAGCCGATCGGATGACTCACCTTTCCACTGGGGGTGGGGCTGCTTTAGAATTTCTTGAGATGGGAACTCTGCCTGGAATCGAAGCCTTATCAAATGCTCAAAACAGCAAATTAAATGTTAATAAATGAAAATTTTTGTATCCTTTAAATAATAATTTGTATATAATTTGTCTAGAGTTCCACAGTGGCAAGAAAAAAATTCGTAAACCTTCGACGAACCCCGTAGTTTACCGCAGAGCCACAGAGTACGCAGAGAAAACGCAGAGACTATTTTTGTGAAAAAAATCTCTGCGTTTCCTCGGCGCTCACTGCGGCACTGCGGTAAACTACGGGGTTCGTCGAAGGTTTACAAAAATTCCATTAAGGTCTTGCCAAAATTGAATGGAAAACATATAGTATCTGGCAAAAGGGATACCTTTTCGGTGGGAAAGGGGGATCCTGGGAAATACGATTCTTAAAGAGCTTCTTTTTCGAGGAATATGCAGGTTGAACAGCTCAATCACCTCCGCCTTCGATCTCAACACAGCACCATCACCATTTTTGTTAAGTGTTGCCTTTTAATCCATTTAAGGGAAAGGTCTGCGCATGACAGCAGAGAGCCAGTCAGGAAAATCTCCTGAATTTAGCCGGTGGCGGAGCTATATTTGGCCCGTCCACAACTATGAGCTTAAGAAGCTCATTCCCATGCTCCTGATATTCTTTTTTATTTCATTCGATTACAATGTATTGCGAACACTGAAAGACTCTTTGCTTATCACAGCAAAGGGATCAGGCGCCGAAGTCATCCCTTTTGTGAAAGTCTGGGCGATGTTTCCCGGAGCGGTTGCCATGACCCTCCTGTTTACCTGGCTTTCTAATCGATTCTCAAGGGAACGTGTGTTCTATACGATCTTTGCTATTTTCCTGGGTTATTTCTTCATCTTTACCTTCTTCTTGTATCCTATTCGAGACCATATCCATCCCCATGCTTTTGCCGATTCACTAGAGGCTTATTTGCCTGTAGGGGGTCGGGGTTTTGTGGCGATGATCCGTTACTGGACTTTTACAATTTTCTATGTGATGTCAGAGCTTTGGAGTAGTAGCATCTTGGCGGTCCTATTCTGGGGTTTTGCCAATCAGGTGACGAAGCTTGGCGAAGCCAAGCGGTTCTATGGATTATTTGGAGTCGGCGCTAACTTTTCGGGTATTTTTGCGGGGCAAGCGTCTGTCTTTTGTTGCATGTATACATCTGCTGGGGGGTATTTCCCTATAGGCGAGGACGCCTGGCATCAATCGCTTGTGATGATGGTTTCGCTGGTATTGATAGGGGGATTATTGACCTTGGTGTTGTTTCGTTGGATGAACCAAGTCGTCCTTACGGATAAGCGATTTTATGATCCAGCACGCATTAAGACTGAGGGAGAAGTGAAGGGAAAGCTCTCCTTAAAACAGTGTCTCGCCATCCTATCAAAGACCCCTTATCTATTCTATATTGCTCTGATTGTCATAGGCTATAACCTGGTGATCAATCTCACAGAAGTGTTATGGAAATCTCAGGTCAAGGAACTTTATCCCAATCCGAATGACTACACCATCTACATGAATCATGTCGTGTCTATTATCGGCGCTGTCGCGACCTTTACCTCTCTTTTTGTGGCTGGCAATGCGATACGGAAATATGGTTGGACTTTCACGGCGATGTTAACCCCGGCTATCTTGCTCATCTCCAGTATCGGATTTTTTGCTTTCTTATTCCTTAAGAAGTCTTCGCCTGAGGCTGTCGTCTCTATGCTGGGCAGCATGACGCCCTTAGTTGTCGTCGTCTTCTTTGGCACAGCGCAAAATGTATTGAGTCGTGCGGCTAAATACTCCGTGTTTGATGCCACAAAGGAGATGGCGTTTGTTCCTTTATGCCCGGAAAGAAAACTTGTAGGCAAAGCTGCCATTGATGGGGTCTGTTCACGATTAGGCAAATCGGGAGGTTCTATTGTGCATCAGAGCCTTCTTCTTCTGTTTTCAACTTTGGCATTTAGCGCCCCTTATGTAGCTATTGTGTTATTTGGTGTGATCATCCTCTGGATGATGGCCGTCAAATTATTAGGAAGGCAGTTTGCCGAGGTGACAAAAACCAGTGAATCTCTTCCCGCTGCCGTTATTTCCGAACCTGAAATGAAGCCCGTACGCATTCCAGAACATGCGATCTTAACTGAACAGCAGGCGGTATAAAGCAGTGAGGATTGCGACCTCCTTACTATTTTTTTAATTGAAATTTAAGTTTCATTCGTGTTATAATTATTCTTCACATAAAGGGTTAACGATGCATCAAAGCGCAGAATTTGGCAAGTTTCGGGCGTTTTTTTGGCCGATCTATCGGCACGAAGCGATAAAACTCGTGCCCATGATGCTCATGCTGTTTTTGATCTGTTTCAATTACACGGTTTTGCGTAACCTTAAAGATACGATTGTAATTACTGCAAAAGGTTCTGGCGCCGAAGTCATACCGTTCATCAAAGTGTGGGTTCTCTTGCCGATGGCTGTCTTGGCGACCCTAGTCTTTACCAAGCTGACGAATCGTTTTAGCCAGGAAAGAGTCTTTTACATTATTATCACCACCTTTTTGATCTTTTTTACGTTATTCACCTTTGTTTTATATCCCATTCGTGAGCAAGTCCATCCTCACCAGCATTCCGATTATTTAGAAACTCTCTTCCCTGCTGGATTCAAGGGGATGATCGCTATGTACCGCAACTGGTCGTTCACTCTTTTCTATGTCATGTGCGAACTCTGGAGCAGTATTGTAATGACGGTTCTCTTTTGGGGATTTGCCAATGAAGTGACCAAAATTACGGAAGCGCGACGTTTCTATGGGATGCTTGGATTGATTGCAAGTTTATCCGGTGTTGTAGCTGGCGTTGTTTCCAATTACCTCTCTGTGGGAGACAACTGGGATGCCACTCTTAATGTGCTTGTCGTCGCAATTCTGGTTGCTGGCATTTTAACCATGGCCATTTTCTATTGGATGAACAAAACAGTGCTGAGGGGACCTGGATTTGACGAGCTTCATAAGACACAGAAAGAGCTCAGAGAAAAAGCAAAGACAAAGCAGCGGTTATCGATCCGTGAGAGCTTTTCTTACCTGTCCAATTCAAAGTACCTTCTTTGCATTGCCGTCTTAGTCCTGGCTTATAATCTCGTGATTAATCTGATCGAGATTGTTTGGAAAGATCAACTTCGGCAGCTTTATTCTTCGCCTCTGGAGTATAACACCTACATGAATAGCCTCTCTTCGATGGTAGGAATTTTTGCTACAATGGCTTCCTTGATGATGTCGCAGCTTATTTCCAGATTTGGCTGGACTCGCACCGCGCTCATTACTCCGTTCATCATGCTTGTGAGTAGCACAGGTTTCTTTGCCTTTATGCTGTTCCGCAACGATCTGTCAGGACCTGTGATGGCGTTGGCTGGGACCACACCGCTCGCCATTGCCGTATTTTTTGGGGCCTCACAGGTCTGCTTGAGCAAAGCCTGTAAGTATTCCGTTTTCGATGCCACAAAAGAGATGACCTTTATCCCTCTTGCTCACGAATATAAGCTCAAAGGAAAGGCTGCTATCGATGGTGTCGGATCGCGTTTAGGCAAGTCTGGAGGGTCCTTAATCCATCAAGGGCTTTTGATGCTTTTTGCTACAGTGAGCACAAGTGCTCCCTATGTTGCCGTGATCGTCATGGGTGCTATCGTTCTTTGGATGATCGCCATCCGTTCCCTTGGGAAGCAGTTTGCTGCTATTGTGGGCGACAAGGGCCGTCAAGAAATTGGCGAGACGCCACGCGTTGCTCCTCTCGAGCCAGCCGGTCTACAGCCCGCTAATGGATAATTGAGCGAGCTTGCGAGCTCCATGGAGTGCGGCGCTCCGCGCCGCCTTTCATTCAACAACACTGTGGTTGAGTAACCTATGAATAATCCGAAAGGCATAAATCGACAAATTATTCTTGTATCTCGTCCCGAGGGAATGCCCACCCTGTCGAATTTTACACTTAGAGAAGCGCCCATACCGCAACCTCACGAGGGTGAAGTCCTTATAAACTCCTTATACCTATCTGTAGACCCTTATATGCGAGGTCGAATGGAATGACCGCCCTTCCTACATTCCTCCTTTTCAATTGAATCAACCCCTTTCAGGCGATGTCATAGGGACCCTCAGGGGATATCACAGATGTCCCAATGGATAAAACAGGGGAAAATCAAATATAAGGAAAGCATTGTGAATGGGTTGGAGAACGCCCCTCAGGCATTTATTGGCCTATTCACAGGCGAAAACATCGGCAAACAACTCGTCAAGATTTCCACAAATTAGTCTCACTGTCGGTGGGATAAATTTAAGTTGAGCAAATTGGTAAGACGTTGGGTTCTCATTCGGCAAGAACCCATAAAGTACTCGGTCCACTACCTATCATTTTAAGATTTCCTCGAGCTTTTAACACTAAAAGATCGTTTCTAAATGCCCTTTCAGAGGCCACTTCTCTTAATCCTTCATATATTTTTTTTGCACTAAGAGGTTCTTTCTTTTGCATGAAATTGATGATTTTTTGTTGTCTTAGCGTTAATTCTTTTCTTTCCGGATGAGTAATTGATCCAATTTTTTCTTGAGTTGCTAAGTGTGGATGAAACACAACACGAATTGCTGTTCCGATTTCTTCCCAAATAGGATTTTGATAACCACCTGTTTGACAAGCCTCGGTGATGCGCCTATAACCCGTTCCCCATTCTTCCATTAAATGAAGCTCACGAAATACACGAGCAATAACTTTATTTCGGATATGACTCACACCTGCAATAAATTCCTCTATGGTGTAACCAAAGGGCAACATTCCAGGATTCTCTATTTCTAGTCTGTCTGAAAAAATAGCCACTCTGGGATTCATTCCTCTGATCGAATAATCTGCATGGACTATTGCGTTGGTTAATACTTCACGAATAGCTACAAGAGAGTACTCAGAGATATCTTTTCGTTGGATCTGATTAATTTGTGCAGCCAATCGTGTGTTTCTCCTGATAAAATTAGGAACGTCTCTCATGGCCTCCACGATAGTTCCTTCGCTATCGTACTGATCGATGAAATCAACTTTGTCAGTGCCCTGAAATCTAGCGCAGCGCACCTTAGCGTTCGGAAAATATCTTTCCCGTAGGTGATCTTGACCAAAGAGAATTACCCCGCCATTAGAGCAGACAAGCTTTCCTGAATAGGGAACCAAAATACCCAGAGTTTCTAGTTTCTTTTGATCCACTCTTCGTCCTACATTTGAAAAGGCTTGTTTAATACGATTCATATCTAGACCGTTTACATCAACATCTGGGCAAGGCAATTGATCAAGTGAAGTGTTGGATATAGAACGTTTCAATTCAGCTATAAGATCAGGTCCTGCAACTCGATTCGTGGAACCAAGTCTAACGTATACACCTGCTTCTGGGCCTTGATTTTTTAAATAGAAAGGGCCTCTCCAATGCGCCACGCGAATGACAATTAATGATTTTCCGTCAAAAGAAGTCGTTTCAATTTCTGGCATTAGAGGTGGATAAATGTTATCCGCAACGGCATTAGCTAGCTTTTCCTCAGTATCGAAAACATCATCCACTCCGATAATGACGCCATTATCATCTCTTCCAATTAATACTGTTCCTCCTGCTGTATTAGCGAAAGCTATGAGTGTCTTCAGAATCGGTTTTATTGATGAAAGGTCTCTCTTAAATTCTATTGTTTTCCCCTCAGGCAAAGATAAAATTTCATGAATATCGACCATTTGACCATTCCTATTCTAGATATCAGTTACTTCCAGATTCTGCCAGATTCTGCCAGATTCTGCCAGATTATTTTTTAGGAAAGGTAGAATTTCACGCCTATGGTGATATAAAAAGCATATTCCATTGATAGATCATGATTTTATTTCCCTATTATTCTATTGAAGATATCACCCGAAAATGCCATAAAAAAATCATGAGTAAACTTGTGACAGGATTGCATCACATCACAGCCTTGGCATCAGATGCACAAAAAAATGTGAATTTTTATGCAGGCATTTTAGGCCTTAGGTTGGTGAAAAAAACCATCAACTTTGATGCGCCCGAAGTTTATCATCTCTACTATGGCAATGAAAAAGGTTCTCCTGGAACCATCCTGACTTTTTTTCCATACCCCGGCATCCCACAGGGGCGAAAAGGCAAAGGACAATTAACAGTCACCTCATTCTCTATCTCTGAAAATGCCATGGATTATTGGATGGATCGATTAGATAAATTCAATATTGCCTATGAAGGGCCGCAACAACGCTTTGATGAACAAGTGATCTCTTTCGAAGACCATGATGGCTTAGGGTTGGAGCTGGTGGCAAATAAGAACGATCTGAGGCCTGGCTTTACCTATGGAAATATTCCTTCTGAATGCGCCATTAAAGGGTTTTACGGCATGACGCTTTCGGAGGAGTGCTATGAGAAAACGGCAGGCTTACTTGTCGGTCAGATGGATCATATCTTGATTGCTGAAAAAGGGAACCGATTTCGTTTTTCGGCCAGTGGCAAGCCTGGCGACTTCGTTGACGTCCTCTGCAATCCGGAGGCATTGAAGGGATTAGCAGGATACGGCACTGTCCATCACGTGGCTTTTGCTACTGCCAATGATGCCACCCAGCTCGAAGCTCGTGCCAAGTTGTTGAATTTTGGCCTTAACGTGACCCCTGTGATAGATAGACAATATTTCCATTCGATCTACTTTAGAGAACCTGGCGGCGTATTGTTTGAGATTGCGACCATTCCTCCAGGATTTGCCATCGATGAGCCACTCGATCATCTCGGTGAAGCCCTCAAATTACCCCCTTGGGAAGAACAAAATAGGATAAGAATTGAAAGGGGTTTATCTCCTGTTTCATTGGATATTCAAGGGTATAATCATTAAACCTCTTGCATAACCTCTTCTTGTCCCCGTGTGCGCATGCTATTACCCATAAGTCTCTCGAGCTTAAGGATATAGGCCAACACAGTGTTTTCAGATTAAAGGCGGCGCAGAGCGCCGCACTCCAGGGAGCTCGCAAGCTCGCTCATGAGTGAGCTTGCGAGCTCCCTGGAGTGCGACGCTATGCGCCGCCTTAATCTCCCACAATTCCGGCTTGCAGAGTAGTTGTTGAATGGTATATACAAGAAGTTTATTGATTACTATTTTTTATTGACGCTTATATCCTTATTATGGTACAGTTGCGATCAAACAAAAAAAAGGAGTTTTTATGAATGTTAATAAACCCGATTCTACAACCAACTCTCAGGGACTTCAACATCCACCAATAATAACAACTACTACTACCACAACAACACCCCAGATTTTTATAATTGATTCAGATAATACAATCCCATCTTTACAATCTTTCAACTCAAAAAAGGTTTTGGAAATAATGCCAACAATGGCATTACAAAGCAACCCCAAACCCATCCATGGTAGCATGGAAACTCAAGATTCTGGAAGTAAAAAAATTAACACTTTAGCATCATCCCCAAATACCCCCTTTTCCACCAACCCCAAGAAGACCCCGTCTGCCCCGTCTCCGAGCCTGGATAACCAGCCCTTGACTCCTCAACAGAAAAATGCTGAAAAAAGTATAACGATCTCTGATGAGATGGCAAAGTTTATTGACACCCTAATAAATGAAAGATGGATCTTTAAAAATGCTAATCTGTATCATTGGAAAAAAGTGCTGGAAGTTAATCCTCAATTCAATAATTCGGAATTATGGAAACAAATTTTTGAAGACATCTTTCCCAGGATAATAGAAATTCATTTTAAAGCGACGGAGATACAATTCCTACAAGAGCTCTTATTTTTAGACAAAGATGACTTGGTCAAAGGACTCGCTATCATAGAGAGATTAAAAAACAACGAATCAATAACCGACTTAGGTAATAAATTAGATCCCAAAGTTTTAGACTCGATTGTTAACGTACTAATAGATGTTGAGTTAGAAAAAATTGTGAACAAAATATCAAATCAACATTTATTAGATGTTGACAATAAACTTAAACAACTATATGTGAAGGTACCAAATTTGCTTAAGGAATGTCTTAATTTCGGTTTCTCTTACAGGGAATATCGTCCAAAATTAGGTTTCTTTAAATATAATGGAGAGATAAAATTAGATAATGGAAAGGATTACTTAGAAATCATATTAGATGATCGAAAGTATAACTTAGAAATCATATTAGATGTAATAAAATGCTACCAAAAGCTGCGCCAAAACGATGCAAAAAAGTTCACTTATATGGGAACGTTCGATATTATCCATACAATACAAACTTCTCCTTGGGCACAAGAGATTTGCGAAAACGAACCCTCCCTACTTGAGAAGTTATACGAAGAAGCGGAATTAGAAATTGATAACATTGTAGATGAATTAACGTTAGTGTTTTCAAAGCTATACCAACCCTTGACCCTAGAGGAAATTCTTAAAAATCGAGCCGGAAGATCAGATTATGAACAATCTTGTCCTAACTTAAAACGAATATCCGATATGCATACAAATCTAATGCGCAAGGTTCTGACTGATATTCTCACTACACCTCCTAAATCACGGGTCAAAATGGTAGAGTTTTATATTTCAGTTGCAAAAAAATGTTCTGATAAGAAAATCTTTATAGGCTCAAGCGCAATAGTAGGCGCCCTTTGCAGCAGTTCTATCTCCCGACTCAATGTGACAATGGATGACCTACCCCTTAAATCAAGACAAACGTTAAAGGAATTAGATGTCGAAATGCATGCCAATACATCTACAAAAGAAGATGCATTACGGTTAATGGAAGAACAGAAAGGCAGTTTGCCTCTGTTAGCTCCTTTTCTCACCATGTTTTCTATGCAGTCTGACCAACTCCAAAAGTGCGAAGATTTTAAAGATACAGTTTCACGAAAACTTGATCTTTTTTTATGTATCCAACGGGGAACTGTCATTGAAGATTACATTAAAAAATTAGAAACGATGATCGAAGAAAAGTTAGATACGAAGAGCAAAGATTTAAATGAAGAAATTAATGTCCTTAAAAATGATCGTACAATAGCCATTGAGGTCCAAAGGGAACTTTGTAGTCAAAACTCTTCATCCTGTATAGAAAAATATAATGCCGAACTAAAGAGAGCTGATGATCAAATCGCATCGATGATAAAAGTGAAAAATGAAAATATTTTAAAGTTTAAATTGTTTATAGAAGATGTGAAAAGTGGAATAAATCAGACTATTCCAGAAATCAATAAATTAAACTTCCTCTCTCTAATAAATAATTTTGAAACCTCGCCTCAAAATGAAAAATGGTTTGAGGGTCAAAAAAACAAAAAAACAGATAGTCGTTTCGATACAAACACATACAATAAGTCATTAGAAATTGAACCGAGGCAAGGGAGTGTTACTAATAAAAAAAATATGAGAAGCCCGGATCGATTTCGACGCGTCATTGGAGAAGCAAAAATAGAACAACGAAAACAAAACAACCCACCGTCTCACAACTATTCACTCCCAAATCGGAAGTTTCCAGAAGGTCACTTACCATCTGCAACCTCCGACACCTTCTCCGACTCCGATATCACTGAGATATCCACAAACAACGGCCTATCCCATTCTGAAAGTTTTTGGCGCTGGCGCTTGGATTGGAAAGATTTGAAAGAGACAACGGTGGAAGCATCATCTTCTCCACCAAATATTAATGAGACAATAGAATTTTTTGACCTCTTTTTTCAAGGAAAGGTAAAGGATCCTGCACTTGGTTTTCCATATAAATGGAATCGAGCTCTTAAAGTCATTCTCCAGATATTAGAAAACTATTCTCTCTACACTGTGAAGGAGCAGAAGGAGCTACAAAGAGACGCCATCCAAAAACTCAAAAATCAATGTGAATCAGCTTTAAAAACTGTTCAGTGTAAGGATTCTTATGATAAAGATAGTATTAAAGAGAACGATCTGAATACTCAATTAACAAAACATTCAATTAGTATTGCAAAATTAGACCTCGAAATTGTAGATTTGATTCAAAAAATTGAAAATTTGGGATTGCCAGATGTTAAGGTATCAGCCCCCCTCTTATTAGATTTTATTGAAGATTACCAAAACCGTAGGCTCAAAGATCGTATGCACTATGATACGGACGAAAATACGGTTCTCGATATCATCAAAGCGATCCAATCTTATTCTTGGACACGAAAGATTTGCGAAGAAGATAAAACCCTCCAAGACCGCTTAGTAAAAGCAGAGAGGGTAGAGATCGCTAACATCGTAGATGAACTTCATGGGGGGTTTGCGATGCAGTTTCATGGGTTGACTAGAGATCAAATTCTTAAATGCCCGATATTTGAGAGAAAAAAAGAGTTCTTTCTTCAATGCCCTGAACTATCCTTATTTGCTGCAGCATGCAACCAACTAAATGACAAAATCGCCATTGATATTCTATCTGAATCTAATCAGGATTTGCGTGTTAAGGTTATCGAGTTTTATATTAACATTGCTTCAAAGAGCTTTGAAAAGAAAAATCTAATCGTCCCAAGTGTCATATTAAACGTCTTTGCCCTTAATTCGATTACTCGACTACAAAATACGTTTGATGCTCTATCCAGTGAGATGAAATCAGTTTTACAAGATTTAAAATCAAAAGTGTTGTATCGACATCATGACGGGATCACGTTAGAAAGTGCAACCGTTTTAATGGAACAACAAAAAGAGTATCTGCCTTATCTTTATCTTTATATTTCAGCCTTTATAGACCAAAAGGATTATCAGAGTCAGGTTGTCTATATTAAGAAACTAATGACCTTTATAGAAGAGATTAAGAAGAAGTTCCCTCCCATGAAACATTTTGCATTCTTTGACCGTATATTGAAATTTGACAGGTTCGAAAAATATCGAGTCTGGTATCAGAGTGAGAATCCAAAGCTTCCAAGATCCGTAGCTATTGAAAACAACACCTGGAACAGGTCGCTACAACTCGAACCAAAATCGAGATTAGAAAACCCTGAGGTGGTCGGAATCCCAAACATTGTAAACGCTCTAAACGCAGGATTTGTGCATCAGTTTAAACTCTTGGCAGAAGATAAAAATCTAACGAACCCTCAATTTGAAAGAAAAGATCTTATGAACTGCACTCCATTAACACACTTAACTACAGCATATCATCATTTAGTCAAAACGGTCATTGTTGATATTCTCGAAGCAAAAAATGGAGCCAATCCAACGGTCAGAATGATAGAGTTTTACATTAAAATTGCAAAACAGAGTTTAGATATTGAGAACTTAATCGTCCCCTATGCAATTTTAGCTGCCTTTGCAAGTAAACCCATTGCGCGACTCGAGAAGGCGTTTAGTCAGGTATCCCGTAAAATGACCTCAGTATTAGAGAGTTTAAAGGGAACAGAGAAACTCAAATCAGTTTCGACTCAGTTGACGCTCGAAACAGCAATAGACTTAATGGAACAACGGAAAGACCTGTTAGGGTTATCAGACCTCTCTAAAAAAATAATGGAAGCGAAGGCAAAAAAAGCAACGATTGAACTTAAGATCATCGCTCTTAAGAAATATATTGACAGATATAATACTTTTTCTGAATGGTTTGCTGACATAACAAAGAAGGTTGAAGACCCCAATATGATCCTACAGTTCAATGCAGCCCGTCAAGTCCTCGACGAAATTATTGCTAACGCGAAAGCAGAAGTCGAAAAGAATCGAAACTTGGATGTGAAAAAACAATGGGAAATTAGGTGCAAATACGCTAAGAAGATTTTAGAATCCTATGAAAAGGATACACAAACCTGTACGGGAGAAATCAAAACAATTACGGAAAATTACATTACGATGCTGATATCATCAATTAATGAAATGAAAACAAATGATGATTCCACACAACCTAATCGAATCTTTGATGAGATATTGAACTTCAACAGTGATCCCCAAAATCAAAGATGGTACGATATGAGTAATCTCAATCCACAATCGGACCCCTTCGAGGAAATTACATACAAAATATCGTTACAAGTTGAAACAATAAAATAAGTTGATTCAGCTGAGCTGCTGGGCGATGAATTTTCAAAAAAAATGGATCTTGGCCTTAATGTGACTCCTGTGACGGATAGAGGCCAACACAGTGTTCTCAGATTAAAGGCGGCGCATAGCGCCGCCTTAATTTCCCACAAAGTAATAGCATGCGCACACGGGCACGAGAAGAGGTTATGCAAGAGGTTCATTTATGACAAAGTCTATTTTTTAGGAGGGTTAGGTCAAAAATTTGTGTGCGTCGTCCAGAGAAAGAGCCTGATACTCGACATGATAGTCTCCGCAAGATGCGAGCAGTTTTTTGGACTTATTTTTCAATTCTTCCATATGAGCTCTTTTTTTATTGAGCTTGACCTCTGCGATGACCATTTTCTTGTCTAGGTCATTGATTGCCACTATGTCTATTTCATTCGTGTGGTCGGGTTCAAAATAGGGTCCAATCCTGTTGTATTGATGCGAATTCATAAAGAGATCGAGAAAGAACTGTTCTAAGGTGTTTCCACTATAGGTAGAGAAATTCAGATCCACAACCCGTCGTATGTAATCAAAATTTCCTGTCTCTGCAGCAGAGCGATTGCGATGGATAAATCTAAACCAAAACTTGAGAAAATGATCTTTTATTTTGTATCTGACGAGTTTTGACTCAGGCTTCGCATTGATCGGTCTGTACCTCTTGATGACGCTATAATCCTTTTCAAGTTTTTCAAGAAAACCGCCTGTCTCCTTTTGTAGAACAGACTCTATCTCACTTCTACTCGTTTTTCCGAGAGAAATGAGTTCAAGAATGGAAAAGTAATTGCTATATTCCTTGCCGAATTCTTCAATCAGAAGATTTTTTCCTTCGTCAAGAAAGGGGCTATTTTCTGAGAGAACAAAATCCATCATTTCACTATAAGAAAAGGCGTTTTGAGACAGAAATAAGTCGATATACTTAGGTATCCCTCCCGTCAACAGGTAGTAATTAAAAAGAGTCTCCAATTCAGGATGTCCCCTCTCCTTCAGAATCGCGTGCATATCTTTTATAGAAAAAGGATGCAAATGAATAATACGGTCGGTGCGGCCAAATAAGGGTTCTTTGGAGTCCTCAAAAATTTTGTGCATGAGCGAATAAACCGACCCCAAGAAGAGAACCTCAATCTTACTTTGAAATTTGTTCAGATCCCACGATTGTTGCAGATCGGAATAGATGGATGGATGGATATGAAGAAATTCCTGAAATTCATCGATGATCAGGACGAAGGGTTTGGTCTTTGCAATTTCTAGCAAAAGAGCAAAAATATCTTTAAATTGTGTGATCTCGCCAATAATAGGAATCTCAAAGGTGAGTTTTATTTGCTTGATAAATTCTTGACAAAGAAGGTGTTCCAGTTTTTTTGAAACGAAAAGATAGAGATGGGGTTTCTGATCTGAAAAGTGTAGAGAAAGAAACGTTTTTCCTATCCTCCGTCTGCCTGTGATGACAATCATCTGGGCAGTTTCATTAATCCTGAGATAGGCATCCTCAAGTAACTCGAGCTCGTGCTTACGACTATAGAATTTCATGATCGCAACCCTGGTTACCGTAATGTGGGTTACGATAATATATATCAGATTCGGTCATTTCTCACAATCAGAACAACACGAAGGAAATCTTATTTTTCCCTTCATCGACGGATGTGACGAAAAATTCGAGGTCTTCCAAAATTTCATCCCTCACGCTCACCGTGACGTTTGGAAAAAGGGAGCATAAGCTTTCTGCTTCAGAGCACAGTGGAGATGCATGCGATAAGATTAAAATCCAGTCATACTGCTTCTTCAAGGTCTCCAAAAGCGTTTTGAACGGCTGCGAAGCCAAAATTTCGCTTGTATAACGAGTGATAGTTCCAGCTGCGAGATAATCTCCGAAGAATTTTTTAGCAATCGGCAGCTCTGAGGTCGCTCCTTGGAGGTAGGGCACAAAACCCACCTCAGGTTGTGTCGTCATCCCAGAAAATCCTGTGTCAACCACGAGAACCTTCCTTCCTTTTTGAAGAAGAAGCTGTGCCAAATCGGGCGTATAATCCGGTCCATTCCCCTCAAGCAACAAAAGAGTACGCCCTCCAGCTTCTACGGAACCGGAATCAAAAAAAGCCTCCAAACGTCGTAGTGTATCTAGATCCTCATCAGCAAGGGCAGCTTCTGATGGAGGTTTATATCCTGAAGAAAAGCGGCCTGAAACATGCTGTCCAAGAGTCTTTAGATTCGAAATTGACACCTTCAGTCCCCTGACAAGGGCGCTTCCCACGAGGAATCCGCATCCCAAAATACCCCCAAAAGCAGCTCCTAGCAAGGTATATAAGAGAACGTTAGGTGGCATAGGATGGACGGAGGCGACGGCAGGATCCAGGGGCGCCGACTGGATCAATTCTAGATTGTTGGAGATATTCTTGGATTCAGTGATGCGTGCAATTTCTTCGATGATCAATTCGTTAGTTTGGATCTGGTGATCGAGAAGCTGTTCATTCATCTGTTTTTTTGGCAGCCCTGTCATCTGAGTGTAGAGGTCATCTAAATGTTGGGTGATGAGGGTTCTCTCCTGCTCTAGATCAGCCTGCCGCGATTTCACATGATCGAAAAAGTTTTTTTCCAAAACGGAAATTTGCCGATTGATAAGTTCCAATTGGACATTTTGGAGAGCATAAATTTTTTCATGCATCAATTTCTTATTCAATTCCAACAGTTCGATTGTCTGTTTGAGGTGTTGTGAAAGAAAGGCTTTTTGCAATTCCAGTTCGTCCTTGAGACGCTCCTGTTCTCGCTGGCTTTGGTTGTCTTCATCTTTGAGCTTTAAGACGAGGTCGCTTGCCCTTGAAATCATGGCTAGACTCACAGAGTCGGTCAACACAGGGCTTAAGGATGTGATTTCAAAATCATGGTTATGGAGCTGATTTAAAAAATACTCTGTCTTGCGAATGGACGATTCTTCATCATTGAGCTGCTTACAAAAGTCCATGTAGAGCTCTTTGGCCATTTCCAGATTGATGCCTTGATAAACCTTTAAGGCTTTCTCATCGACTAATTCAGCCTGTGGAATCGCTAATTCTATCCCTTCCCGCTCTTGTTTGAGACTTCGGATATTTGACAACATATGATTAAGAACAGAGGAATCTCCCTCCATACGTGTGCATTGGTCAAAATAGGCGCAGTTGCCAGGTTGAATTTGATTCAACCGTCTCATCTGAAGTTCATTGGCAAGAAGCTTTTCTTTCAGCTCATGTCGTCGCTGGGCTAGAAAATCCATCTCATCTTCTGCCTTCACAAATCCCGAATGGGGTAAGTCACTCGACACTTCCTTGGCATTATCTTCCATGATCTTTCTGAGCTTGCTCGTGGACAGTTCTTGCTTTTGATAGAGGTAATCCATCTGGAGGGCAGCAATTTTTGCTTGATACTCTTTCAGATACTTTTGAAACGAATCCATGATGGTATTGATCAATTTCGCAGCAAGGTGCCTATCCCGATGAGAATAGACCATCTTAAGAACGCCTTTGTCACTTTTTACGGCATCAAATGATAACTCTTCGATCAGTAATTTCAAGGTGTCTTGCATTGGAGAGATAGATACCTCAAAAACCTTTCCAGATGGCGATTCAGGAGCTGTTTGCGTCAGAACGATTGTCAGTTGATCGACTTGAACTGGAAGATCCAAGTGACCTACAGCTACCTCTTGACCCTTGTGATCCAGAATCTGGAATTTTTCTTTGTCTTTCATGTGAACTTCCAGATTCAGAGGAACCTCACCAGCATATAAAAGCCTTTTGAAGCCGATAGAACAGCAGGGATCACTTAAGACGGGATAGGGATTTTTCCTGAATTTTGCCCAGTCAACTTTGAGGTTATTTTTTATGAGGGATAAAATCCCTTCTTTATCGGCTCTATTAACAATTTTCCCTTGCAGGGCTAAGTTCTGAGCGACTTCTCTCATGAGTTTATGGGAGCGGATCATGGTCGCCAGTTCGCTGCCGGAGTTTCCTCCACCTGTTCCATCCATGATGATAGCGTGAACTAACGAGTCGCTGATGCCGCTGGGTTTTACATTGCGCTCACGGAAGCTTCCTTCGGCTTTATATTTGATAGGTCTTGTCAAAGCAAAAAGGGCTCCTAGCATTCCCATGATAAGCATACAGATGAGGATCTTTCCTTTAACTTGACGTAGGATGGCCTTAAGGTCTTGGAAGGTGATGATAATTCTATCTTCTGGTTTCGTTGGGTTTTTCATTTCACTCCTCGAATTAATCTCTAAATACTCTGTATGTTCCATACGCCGTTTGGGCACCAGCAAAGGAGGGCAGAAGCTGGTCGATGAAACGGTTCCATTGAGTAATCGGTTTTTCTGAGACGTAAACAGTATCGCCTGGCATCAGCAATAAACTGTCATTAGGAAGGTGCACGATATGCTCCCATGAGAGGACGTAGATTTTGGGGTTCTGCAAATTGCCTCTAATGATCTGAATACAATCCCTGTTGCCAGTGTAAGGGATTCCGCCAGCTGCAACAAGGGCCTCACGAATGGATATAAACCCATAAGGGAGGTTGACAGGTTGCGGCCAGCCGACTTCACCCATGATCATAACAGTTGAATCGCTGGGGTTTGCGATGAAAATCTTGTCTCCGCCTCGCATGACAATATTTTGACACATATCGCCGAGATTCATGAGTTTATACAGATCGATCGGAAGCTGCTGTCCATCGCGTACGACATAGCTTTTGAAGAAATTGGCATTATTGGGAACCTGAGCCAGTGCTAGCACTTCATATAACCGGATTCTGCCATCCACGGGGATGACAGGTCTGTTGACAGCGCCTGTCAGTTCGACCTTCTTCGAAAGCCGGCTGCGATAGCTGAGAAAGACTTCCATGTCTTGGATGTGCTTGCGGTATTCGCTTTCGATTTTTAGCTTGGCCTCGTCAAGTGTTAATCCTGTCACTTCCACTGGGGGGATATCGGGGAAGTCTACTTTACCTTTATTGACTCGGAATCCCACTCTGTCGTTAACAAATTGAATCGAGTCCATGACATCTCTACGCTTGGGATGATACACCACGATATTCAAAATATCGTCTTCAGCAATGAGGTCCTCATATTCCTCCATGGCATCGCAAGGAAGCTCAATTGCCTCTTCGCCCTCCATCTCTAAAATGGACAATTTTCCTTGCCGGATCTTATAGGAGTCGATCACAAACTCGTCAGCCCCAAAGATGTCATAATGATGGCAAGGCGTACAGCATGAAGAGATAAGGAAAAGCAGAAGGCAGATATAGGCACAGTGTAATGTTTTGCCGAGTTGTTGGTATGTACGTTCAGAGCAGGTTTTCATCTTATGCTAACACCGAGATCGTTGATCAAGCATAGAGAATAAAGAATCAGGGAAAAGCCGTAAAGAACGATTCTTTCTTTTTTTTTTCGTCTGGTTTATCCTAATGAGCGCGAAGCGTTGAGCGAGCTTGCGAGCTCCATGGAGCTCGCAAGCTCGCTCAACGCTTCGCGCAACTTTAACAGATTCTGTAACTAAGTTTCTTAATGTATAGGTGATCCGTTGCTCATTTTCTTTGAACGCAAGCTCACACTTTTGTTTTTGGTTTGTGCGATCCCCCTGCTTTTCTTGCCTAAGATTAATATCGTGGGCTTCTCTTCAGAAACAGCCGGAATTCGTATCGATGACCTTGTCTTGCTATTGGCGGGAGGACTCGTCATTTTGGCGCGGTTATTGCCAGAAAAGCGCTTGAGCGAGATAGAGGTTTCTGTTTTAGTGCTGACCCTAGTCTCTTTGATTTCATTTATCTCAAACCGGATTCTCGTCTCAGAAAAGATCCTCATTCTCAACGCCAAAATCTATTATGCGATCCGATTATTCGAATATTTTATCTTTTTTTATATCGGATCCTTTGCAGCGAGATACATGTCGGTTCCTAAGGTGATCCGACTTTTTCTTCTTTGGAATCTTTTGTGGATGCTCCTCCAAAAGTTCGATCTGATCGGAGGCATCACTGTCGGGGGTTATAATGCCGTGTCTGAGAGAGTTCAGGGGGTTGCCTCCTTTCCTTCTGAGATGGGGCTGATTCTAGATTTGCTATTTTGCTATCTGATATTCGCTCCCGAAGGAGATCAGAAATGGGCTTTACTCTTTCCTTCGTATCTTCGACCTCTCGTGAAAAAATCCTATCTTTATGTGCTGTTTTGTGTCTTTGGAGTCTTCGTCATCTTTACGGGAAACCGAATTTCGATTTTAGCCCTTCTGGTTTGTTTTCTATGCAAACTCAAGGACAGGATCAATTTTAGGTCGCTTACGTCTATGATTGTCATCCCTACAATTCTGGCAGCTCTAGTAGGCGGATCCATTTATGTGATGATGCAGACCGAATCGGTCTATGCCCGCAGCATGAGCCTCTTTTCGGTGAAAAATTTCGAGTTGGCAGCGATCGTATGGGACAAACTCGATTTGAATATTGATCCCCTTGAAGATGAAGTTGTCTCTTCAAAAAACTATGATGCAAGCTGGTGGATGCGGATCCATAAATGGATCTATATTCTGAAGACTTATGTGACCAACCCAGAGTGCTATCTCCAAGGGCTTGGACCTGGGACAGCATGGTCTGCACTTGATGGAGGATTTCTTAGGATCTTCGTTGAGTATGGTGTGATTGGTTCTCTGGTATTTGGATGGTTCTTCTATTTGCTTTATAAGATCAATCGCCAAACAAAGTGGATGATGATCGCCTTCTTCTTCAATTTGATCTTTTTTGATGCTTATCTTGCCTACAAGGCAATGAGCTTCCTTTTATTTTCTATCGGAAGCCTTTACCAACTCGAAATGGAGAGGCGCGAAGAACAGCGTCTTATTTTAAAACAAACCTATTAGGAAAATAATCATGTCACTACAAACAGCCGCCCTCTGTTTCATTGTTTGTCATGGAGGCCCCGCAGACCATATTGCGACCTATGCCCAAACTTTGAAAGAACAGGGGATTAATATCCGTATCTATGCTGTAGGCGATGCTGCGATCAAGAAGTTTCAAGAACGCAAAATTGAAATTGATACCACGTTTTCGCTCAAAAGACCTAACGAGGTCGACGAGCTTTCGAAAGTAGTTGCTAAAACCTTTTCGGTGGTCGTGACTGATGTCGGTGATCCATACGATATCAAACTGCAACAGTCACTGGCTGATCATGCCCCCAAGGTGAGTCGTTGGGCCTATTATGATAACTTCGATCCTTTTGTTCCTGGGGGTTACTCCAAGACTGCTGCTCAAGTGATGTTGGCGGCTGAAGGGATCTTATTTGCTAATCAAAAATTTGAAACAACGCCAGTTTGTAACGGTGACGAAAAAGAGATAGACTTCGGAAATAGAGTGCGGATTGGAATCGGGTATTATCCACTCGATAAAGCCGAGGCAATTATAAAACGACGCGTTGAGGAAAGAGCCATGTTGCGCTCAAAGATACTTTCAGAAAGCAAAATTGAGGAAGTGGGACAAAAGATCCTGGTTTATTATGGTGGAAATAATGATGAGTACTTTTCTAATGCCTTTCCTGCCTTCATTTCGCTTTTGGAGGAAGCTGCTCAAGACAAAGATCTGAGCAATTATGTCATCATGCTCCAAAAGCATCCAGGAGCCTCGAAAGAGAGTAAGGATACTCAGTTAGTATTAAACCAGATTGAAAAGTTCAAAGACAATAAGAAGACTCCAAAGTTGATTTTCTCTCCCCTCTCCTCTTCAGATGATGCTCAGGTTGGATCCGATCTGGGCTGTTATTACCAGACGAGTATGGGTCTTCAAATGGTATGGGCTGGAATTCCTCTCTTTCAGATTGGACACCGAACACATAAAGATGTTCTCATCAATAACGAACTTTGCCCTTCGGTGCTTGAAGCTTCACAACTTATTGATGTGTTAAATAATCCTGAAAAAATAACCCCAAAAATCGACTCCAAGGATGATCTACGTGAGAAGCTAGGAATCCGCAAAGACAAAGATTGGCAAGACATACTCTTAAAAGCTTTCAGCAGTGCAAAGCGTTGAGCGCAGCACTCCATGGAGCTCGCAAGCTCGCTCAACGCTTCGCGCTGCTCACAGACCAGGTATGGCCGAGGCTGATGCCATCTTTTTCGGAGCCGAGTTCTCCCCTTAAGGAGGCTTGTCGAGAGTACACAGCCAACTTTAAAAGGACCTCTTCTTGGAGGATTTTCTTTTTGTTGAGAAGGGCACAATCAAGTCTGAGCTGGTATTCCCCAGGGTGAAAGAGGTTCAAGTCGAGCCTGAATGTAAGACGATGGTATCCCGCTTTCGTGACAAGGCTGCGATGTTCATCTCTATCACATAAGCGTGAGCGAGCGATCTGCTGGTTGCGGGAGTTTAAAACGCTAAAACCCAGCATCAGGTCGGGGTGGGGTTTTAAAATTTCACATTCGATATCCAACGAAGTTTCATCGCCTTGATAAAAGAAGCCCATGTTATCGCTTGGAGCCCGAAGGGAGCTGCGCAAGATGCGGATATGCTCATCACCAGCACTGCCTTCCCATTCAAGTCCTGCCACAGGGCAACTTCGTAGATAGCGATTGACACACTTGTCGATCGGTTCGTGGGCGATCAACCGCCCTTTCTCAAGGAGAATCCCTTTGTTGCATAGAGAGAGAACTGAATTGATACTATGGCTGACAAAAAGGACGGTTCGGCCCTCAGACCCCATCTCATTCATCCTCTTGAGGCATTTTTCTTGAAATTGCGCATCTCCCACTGCCAATACCTCGTCCACGATCAACACTTCTGAATCGAGATGGGCAGCGATGGCGAATCCTAAGCGCATAAACATGCCGCTGGAATACCTCTTGATGGGGGTGTCTAAGAACTTTTCGATATTGGCAAAGTCGACAATTTCGTCAAACTTTCGCTTCATCTCGCGATAGCTCATGCCCATGACAGCACCGTTGAGGAGGATATTCTCCCTCCCTGTTAAGTCGGGATGAAATCCTGTGCCCACTTCCAGTAAACTAGAGACGCGCCCATTGATTTTGATGCGGCCCGTTGTTGGTTCGGTAATGCGTGATAAGAGCTTTAATAAAGTCGATTTACCCGCTCCGTTGCGCCCTAGGATGGCGAGTCTATCCCCTTCCTGTATTTCAAAATTCAGATCCTGGAGCGCCCAAAATTCTTCATTGGTTGTAGGGGAGTTCGATTTCTTTGGAGATCTCATCAACAAGCGATTGAAGGCTCTCGAGGCATAACCCGAGATGATTTCTTTCAGAGAAGCATAAGGGTTTTGCTGCTCGTGGGTGATGAAATATTTCTTGGAGAGGTTTTGGACTTCAATGATCGGTTTTTTCATATGATATCCGCAAAGAGGCGTTCCATTTTTCGGAAAAATCTAAATCCTGTCACAAGTAATAGAGCGTTGATGGTGATGGAGAATCCTAATGCGAGGGGTAAATAGGAGTGGGTGACCCCAAAACAGCACCAACGAAAGCCTTCAATAATCCCTGCCATGGGATTGAGAAAGTAGATCCAGCGCCAGGTGTCTGACACGAGAAAGCTTCCATACCCTACTGGAGAGATAAACATCCCAAATTGAACTATAAATGGAACCAGGAAGCGGAAGTCCCGAAAGCGCACTGTCAGCGCCGACAACCAGAGGCTAGAACCGAGGCATAGAAGGATCGTTAGCAGGATAAACACAGGGAGCATCACCAGATTCCAATGAAAGGGGGTTTGGGTCACTATGAAGAGGGCAAAGAGAGTCACCAAGCTTATCAGGAAGTCGATGAAACTGACGATGATGTAGTAAGCGGGGAGAATCATACGCGGGAAATAGATCTTGGAAATCATCGGAGCATGTGTGACAAGGCTGTTGCTGCTATCGAGCAAGGAATTAGCAAAAAACTGCCAGGGGACCATTCCTGCTAAGACAAAGAGCGGATAGTTGATCCCTTCCGAATCGAGATTAGCGATCTTGCCGAATACAAGGGCAAAAACAGCCATATTGAGCAGAGGACGTATGACGGCCCAAGCCACGCCTAAGAGGGTTTGTTTATACCGGACTATAATGTCTCGCCAGGCAAAAAAATAGAAAAGCTCCCGGTAGCGAAAGAGATCCTTAAAATACTCTTTTTGGATGGTATTGGCTTCGATCACAAGATGAAAATGGGTGTTCTTTTCAGACATAGATTTACTGTTTATTTTACAATAAGGATAGGCTTAGAGGAATATGAGTTCAACCTAAAAACGGCAATCTGCCAGCAGCTGCCGCAATTTCCATCTTTTCCCAGGGTTGCGTTGCCCCTGCCGGGGCTGCCTTACCCTGGGCTACCTTCTGTCACCCCATTCTGGGGTTCGATTCATTTTAATTGCGGGAGCTGCAGGCAATCTGCTATAACAGATGTATCGATTCCATTGTGGGTTCTTAAAGATGAAAGTTCCAAGTCTTAATCGCCATTTTCTTTTTCTCGCGATCGTCTTATTCTATTTGATTCCTCTATTTTTCATTGGTTTTACGAGTCACAGCCTGATGTCGCGGCAGAGTAGTTGGATGGTGATGACGCTAGGACTCGTGATAATGGCGTGTGGGACTGTCGCACTTATGCTTTTGATGTCGTATTGGGAGGAGACGCTTAAAAAACAGGACTCGGCAGAATTGTCACACCCATCCCTTTCAGGTCGAACACATGAGCCCCTAGAACAAGAAACGAAAGTGACCGTACTTAATCCTGAACAGAGTCCTCGGAATATCGAACTTTCGCTCCTGAAACAAACAATCTCCGAAATGGAGAGGAGGCACACTTCTCTTCTTGATGACATTAAACTCAAAACAGAAGCTGCTGGCGTCCTAGAAGCAGATAAAAAAGATCTACTTATCCAAATCGATCAGCTTTCTAAGGAAAATGCCGAATGTAAAAGACTCTCTGAAGAGCAGCTCAGCCAAAAGACGATACATCTTGAGACATTGCAAAGAACTGTCGATGAGCAACGGACTGAAATAGAGAAAAACCTAGAACAGATTCAGCAGCTCGACACCAAAGTGAATGACTTGAGTTATGAGATTAAAGCCCTTCTCTATCTCAACGAAAATGAGCCGGAAGCCCCTCAACCCTTACCAAAACAAGAAGTTGTGAAATCGTATGAGGAAGAGATGGACACAATCCCTAATTGCCAGACTGTCCAGACCAGTGCTGAAGCCTCAGCTCTATTGAGACGCTGTGTCAACATTGCACAGAAGCTTACAGCACAATATCCCTACTATGGCAATGAGACATCGCGCTATAGAGAAGCCTCGTTCCCATTGCCCATCACTCTCGATCAGCGTCGGCTTTTTGACGGCCTTCACAGTGAAAATAGCGGGTTGATCCTCGTCTATTCCCAGCGAGAAGATAAGATTGTATTTGCCAACCAGCAGGTCATCCCGCTCTTAGGCTGGAGCCAGGAGAAGTGCTCACAGAATTTTCTCTCTCTTATTCATGATGGGGGTGTGGAATGGAAAAAATCGATCTCTCAACTCACGACTACTCCTGAAGTCCAAACGAGGCTCCTTCTCAAAACCAGACATGGTTCG